>Ga0265349_1000040_pt1 | contig 14511 bp, 13 predicted proteins | sample NSE1metagenome_FD_189092 | JGI IMG/M metagenome (GOLD analysis project Ga0265349, IMG submission 189092) | Soil microbial communities from Maridalen valley, Oslo, Norway - NSE1 | ecosystem: Environmental > Terrestrial > Soil > Boreal forest/Taiga > Bulk soil | place: Norway: Oslo | collected... | reverse complement strand
CCGAAAACAAAACCGCTACAGCCCGCGTTTAGGTTAAATGATGTCGGCCATATAAAAGAGGGAGATGAGTTCGAGTCGGCCTTCACACAGGCCTCTATGTGCGATCATATTAAACTGTATCGCGAATCAGATTCATCTCATCGCGAATCAGATTCTTCCCCGAAAGCGTATTACGATATTCAATTCATCGAAATCTCCGATACGACCGCAGCAATAACAAGCGGCGCGCCCTGCGCTCATTGTTACGCCTTATTTATGATCTTCCCGAACAGATTTCAGGCAAATGATTACTATAAATCTGCCGCCGTTGCCGCCAACAAGGCTTGTATGCTAGTGGCGTTTGACCGACCCCCGTGGTGGTAACATGCGCCGTATCCACACCGCCGACTGAGGAGACAGACTGCATGGGCACAACTATTCCAAGATGTGAGATATTGCAATCAATACCCCAATGACAGCCTGCAAGAGCCAGACCGGCCCAGATTCGAAAACCGAAGCCTGTAGGAACATGGTGGCCGGATTCGCCGCTCTTAAAGAAGGGCGTCAATGAGGCTCCCAGAGATTAACTGGGCATAGTCGAGCGCCCCTGAATCCAGCCGTAAAAAAGAACCAAGGCAATATTTCTCTGAGCAGTGTTGTAGATTTATATTTTGTCCTATTGGAGATGGCACAAATGGACACGAAGGTTTACTTGGAATGGCGAGCCAAGCTCGGAAAGTGGGTCGTCGACTACCGGCGCCAGGTACAGGCGCAATTCGATACGAAGGCGGAGGGGGATCAATGGATGCGAACGAATTTCCCCGATCACGGGAAAGAAAGGGAGAGAGTTCAAAAGCGGAAAAACTCTCCTCGCGGCGCGAAAGTTGGCAAGTGGATGTAAGGAGACTGTCGTCGACGATCAGCAAATCTTCGAACGCATCCCCGTTACCCCGGTAACTGCGGCTATACTGTTAGCCTCGTGCCTTCGACGAAGCTGTCTCCAAAACATTCGACTCGAAAAGCTTTAAGCTCAACCCCCACCTATATCAACCGCACCTCCGGAAACCTAAAACTTCTCCAAGTCCCTGCCCTCTCCAAACTCCCCTGGCTGATCCACGCCTTCAGCACCACCACCGGCGGCATCTCCTCCCTAGAAAACGAAAAAGTCCTAAACCTAGGCTTCACCGATTGGGACACCTGCGAAAACATCCTGGAAAATCGCCGCCGCTTCCAAACCGCCGCCGGCGCCGAAGATTTCCCCCTAGTCACCCTAAAGCAATTCCACTCCGACGTAATCCACCTCTTCAACTCCACCTCCACCGACCCCCGCAAGGGCGACGCGAGCATCACCAACCACCCCAACCTCCTCCTAGCCATCCAAACCGCCGACTGCGTCCCTATCCTCCTCGTCGACCCCAAAAAGCGCGCCATCGCCGCCATCCACGCTGGCTGGCGCGGCACCCTAGCCCGCATCGCCGCCAAGACCGTCGGCAAAATGCAAATGCACTTCGGCACCAACCCGCCGGACCTTATCGCCGCCATCGGCCCCAGCATCGGCCCCTGCTGCTACGAAGTCGGCACCGAAGTCGCCACCCAATTCCTCTCTCAATTCGCCGACGCCCCCGCCTACTTCGACGAATTCCGCACCGGCGACGAGCCCAACCCCATCCAGTGGCTCAACATGATGCCCCCCGGCCACCAACCCCCGCCCAAAGGCGTCCTCCTCGACCTCCGCAAAGCCAATCGGTCCCAACTGCTATCCGCCGGCCTTCGCCCCCAAAACATTCATACCATCGACCTCTGCACCGCCTGCCACCCCGACCTCCTCTTCTCCTACCGCAAACGAGGCCCCCAATCCGGCCGCCTAATGTCCATAATCGCCGTCCGGCCCTAATTTCAATTTCCCATTTTGGTCCTTGACAATTAGTTACTTCAGGTGTATAAGTAATCTTAGGTAACACTATGGATATTCTCTACCGCCAGCTTCCTGCTGGCTTTTTTGCTTTTAGCGTGTCTGCAACTCTGCACGGTGTACCCAAACCATTCCATCTTTTTCCACAGCGAGTAAACGTGCAACCCACAGCAACGCCCGCAACTCCAGTCCTTTCATACCTTTACTTTACACTTCCCGTCGCACCCCGGGGGTAGGGTTCACGGTCATCTGATAACGATTCTAGCCGGCGACCGGCGCCGCTGACGACCCGGCATTCTCAATCTGAGTCAGGGCAAGCTGACCGCAAGCTGCCATCACGTCGCGCCCTCGCGAATATCGCGTAAACACCGGTACGTCCCGGTCCAGCAAAATCTTATGAAACGCAGCCACTCGCCCTTGATCCGGCTCCGCGAACGGCAACGCCCCCGGATTCCACGGAATCAAATTAACTTTCACTCGCCCCAAATCCGTCATCATTTTCGCCACGCGCCGCGCATCTTCCGGCGAATCGTTTACGCCCCCCAGCAGCACATACTCGAACGTCACATACTCCCGCGCCCCCCGCGGAAATTTCTTACACGCCTCCAGCAACACGCGCAGCGGATACTTCCGATTGATCGGCATCAACACATCGCGCTGCTCATCATTCGAGGCGTTCAACGAGATCGCCAGCTTCGGCCGCAGCACTTCTCTCGCCAGACGCTCAATTCCTGGCACGATCCCGCTCGTCGAGAGCGTCGCGTGCCGCGGCGCAATTCCCATTCCCGAGTTGTCCAGCAAAATGCGCATCGCCGCCATCACCGGTTCATAATTCAGAAGTGGCTCACCCTGTCCCATCAGCACGATATTCGTCCGCGGCGCCAACCGTTCCTTGTGTTCCTCCAGAGGCAGCAAAACCTGCGCCAAAATTTCCCCAGCCGTCAAATTCCGAATCAATCCCAACTGCGCCGTCATGCAAAACTGGCAATCCACCGCGCATCCCGCCTGCGTAGAAACACAAATCGTCTGCCGCCCCTCGCTAGGCATAAACACTGCCTCAACCGATGCCGCCCGCAGCGGCCTTCTCTTCTCTGCGCGCTCTGTGTTCTCCGTGATCTCTGTGTCAGTTCTTGGTTTTTCCTCGCCGCCCAACGAGAACAAATACCGCACCGATCCATCCGTCGAAGTGAACTTCTGTTTCACCACGGGCAAAGAAATGGTCGCTTCCTTTGCCAGCTTCTCGCGCAGCGCAGCCGGCAAATTCGTCATCGACGCCAAATCCAGTTTTCTCTCCGCATACAGCGCATGATAAATCTGCCCGCCCCGATATGCAGACTCGCCCATCGCCACGCCCATCGCTCGCAACTCTTCTTTCGATTTTCCCAGCAGTTCCATCAAGTATTCCCGCAGCGCAGTCTTCGCGCCGCTTCACCGCGAATCACCCTACAGAATATCGTGTTTCGCTCACAAATTTCTTCTTTGCTCGTTCATCCGCATCTCTTCGGCGTTATAATTTTTGTACCATGCAAAAACAACTCGCCATCGAGCAACTCGCTATCGCCGACTGGGTCAAAGGCCTCGCCGAAATCCCAGAGCGAGAATTCACTCTCGAGACTGTCCAGGACTACATCATCCAACACGCCGTCCGTCCGGAAACAATCGAGAAATATCTCTTCTTCTCCAAAGGCAACTACACGCGCAATCTCATTTTCAAGAACGATCTATTCGAGTGCATGACCATCTGCTGGGAAGTCGGCCAGCACAGCCGCATCCACAATCATCGCGACCAAAATTGCTGGATGTCCGCTCCGATCGGCCGCTTGAAAATCCAAAATTTCCGCGTCGATGAAAAAGACGCGAGCTGCGGCACCTGCAAAATCGTTCCCACCGAAATCTACGAAATGGACGGAGCCCATCCCGTCCACGTAAATCCCCTAGAACCGGTGCATCAAGTTTTGAATCTACCCGAATTCAATCAACGCGCCGTCAGCATTCACGTCTATTCCAAACCGTTCGACACCTGCGAAGTCTACGCGAAAGAAAAAGGCACCTACGGCGACGTCCCTCTCCACTACACCAGCGAATACGGCAAGCTCCATCCCGACGAAAAGCTCCTATAGCGACAGCCTCTAGCCTGTCAGCCTTTTGCGAGGAAGCAGACTCTGCGGCTTGGCGTGGTCCTAGCACGATGAATTCTGCCTCTGCGCTTTTCCCAGCCGCCTATGTCACAATGAAGCTTATGCCCACCGCCACGGAAGTTCGTGACATCCAAAAGCACGTCCTTGGCAACGGCCTGGTCGTCATCACAGAGACGATGACGCACGTCCGCTCCGTCTCCGTCGGTGTCTGGATTCGCAACGGTTCGCGCCGCGAAGTCCAGGAAGAAAACGGCCTCGCCCATTTCATCGAGCACATGGTCTTCAAAGGTACGGAGCGCCGCTCCGCCGAAGCCATCGCCCGCGAAATGGACTCCGTCGGCGGCATGCTCGACGCCTTCACCTCAAAAGAGCAGATTTGTTTCAACGCCAAAGTTCTCGATGAGCATTTGCCCATTGCTTTTGACGTGATCGCCGATCTCGTTCTCCGTCCCAAGTTCGATTCCGAAGATGTAAAAAAAGAACGCCAGGTCGTCCTCGAAGAAATCAAGATGGACCTGGACAATCCCGAGTATCAGCTTCACGACATTTTTACGCGCGGCTTTTGGCCCGAGCATCCACTCGGCCGCCCGATTCTCGGCACTTCAGAAACCGTACGCAGCTTCAACCGCGAACACTTGATCGAGCGCTTTCGCGACTGGTTCGCCCCCGATCGTCTCGTCATCACCGCTGCAGGCAACGTCACCCACGAAAAAGTTTTGGATCTCGTCCAGCGCGAGTTCGGCGATTTGCGCCCCGCTCGCATGCTCGAAGATCACACCGCTCCTTCGACGCAAGCGCCCATCCATCTCGAAACCAAGCGCGATCTCGAGCAAGTCCACCTCTGCATCGGCGTCCCATCTTTGCCGCTCGGCCACGAAGCACGCTTCGCCGCCGCCGTTCTCAACAATCTTCTCGGAGGCGGAATGTCCTCGCGCCTCTTCCAAAACATTCGCGAAAAAGAAGGCCTGGCCTACGCCGTCTTCAGCGAGCTGACGCCCTATTCCGATGCCGGCATGTTCACTGTCTACGCCGGCACCGCGAAAGAAACCGTCGGCCAGGTCATAGACCTCACCATCAAAGAATTTCGCGCCATGAAAGAATCTCCCGTCAGCGAAGAAGAACTCACGCGCGCAAAAAATCATCTCAAGGGTTCGCTGATGCTTTCGCTCGAATCCACCACATCGCGCATGTCGAATCTAGCCCGCCAGGAACTGTATTTCGGCCGCTTCTACTCCCTCGACGAAATCCTCGCTTCCATCGAAACCGTCACCCTGGCCGAAGTCCAATCCCTGGCCCACGCCTTCTTCCGCCCAGACCAAATCGCCGTCACCGTGCTCGGCCCCCTAAACGGCTTCACACTCGACCGCTCCCGCCTCGCCTGTTGAGCGGCCCGCTGGTTCAGACGAATTTAGATTTTTCCAAGAATGCGGAGGCATCGATTGCACGTTGACGAGCCTCTGCAGCTCTGCCATCATTCTGAAAATTCGTTTGCGGGCTTGGCCGCCGCGCGGTAACGTAGCGCCGGGCTTTAGCTCGGCATCTTTTCCTGGCGGTAACGAGGAGCAACCGATCGGCTTGCGGGTTTCCATTCTAGCGTCAGGCAGCTCGGGCAACATCACCCTGCTCGAGACGCAGCGCACCCGACTCCTTGTGGATTGCGGCCTCGGCAAACGCGAAACTCTTGCCCGTCTCGCTGCCATCGAACTAAACATCGACCGCATCGACGGCATCCTTATCTCCCACGAACATAGCGATCACTGCAATGGCCTTCCGCAAATGCTTGGCCTCTGGAAAGCCCCGCTGTACGTAACGGAACAGACCATGGACGCGCTGCATCGCGCTCTACCCGACCGGCTCGCGAAGCGTTTGCGCGGCGTGGAAACTATTCAAGCCGGACAGCACTTCACCATTGGCGATATCGATGTCCACGCGTTTCAAATTCCGCATGACGCCGCCGACCCTATCGGCTTCACTTTCCGCACTAACGGCACCAAGATGGCGATCGTTACCGATCTTGGATACATGCCCGAACTTGTGAAAGTTCATCTGCGCGACGCCGATTGTCTGCTGCTCGAATCAAATCACGATTTGGACATGCTCAAAGTGGGACCGTATCCGTGGGTTGTCAAGCAGCGCGTCCTCAGCCGCACCGGGCATCTCTCGAATCATGCCGTCAGCGAATATCTTTGCGATCCGGAAGGTTTTGACGCGCGTGCGCGCTATCTTGTCCTCGCGCATCTTTCGCTGGAAAATAACAACCCCGATCTCGCGCGCCTTTCCGCGGAAGAAGCTCTCAATCGCCGTCCTGCGGAATGCGCCTTTCACGGCGAGCTGATGATTGCGACGCAAGATCGTCCTCTCAAGCCGCTCGAGCTCTAGCCCGCAAAATAAATCGCCGCATAAACCTGTCATTCCGAGCGCAGCGAGGAATCTGCTTTCTTGGGCAAGTTGAGGCATTACCTTTGTGGCACAGGCAATCCTGCCTGTGCGGCTTTTGCAATTTTCGTGCTGGAGAGCAAGAGCACAGCCGGGATTGGCTGTGCCACTCATAAGCTCAGCCGCTGCCTGAATTTTCACTCGCTTTTTCCCCGCGGCTCTTCTAGACTTGTTTTGTTCTTGGTAGAGGTGCGGAGGCCATGAGTAGCCCGGCGAGCAGTTCCGATCAGCTTCGGAGCGCCAGGCAAAAGGGGCCAGGTTGTTGTACTCCGCCGAAATCGCAGCGGTAGCTGTTGCCGCTGGGGTTGGGGAACAGGTCTAAGGCCTGTCCACTGTCATCCGTTTAGATGGCCGCATAGTTTTGCGGCTAGAGCTAAATCCGGATGGAGCGCTATCGAGAGGCAGCAGCCCCGAGTATTACTTCGCGGTTCTTCCTTTCGTATCGTTCCCTCCAGAATAATCGGTCCGAATGAATCTTTTTGAACTAACGCGCGCGCTCGTCGATATCGAATCGACGACCAATCGCGAGCAGAACGTGGCGGACTTTCTGTTCGCGCAACTGTCGTTCCTCGCCTCGCGTACATCTGGCCGCCTCGAACGCATCGTGGTCGAGCCGAATCGCGGCAATATTTTTGCGTGCTGGGGCGAACCCATTGTCACTCTTTCGACTCATATGGATACTGTCCCGCCTTTCTTTCCGTCGGTCGAAGACGCCGAATTTATCTGGGGGCGCGGTTCCTGCGACGCCAAAGGCATCATCGCCGCGATGATTGCGGCGGCCGAAAAACTTCTCGACTCCGGCGCTACAAATTTCGGGCTGCTTTTCGTCGTCGGCGAAGAGCGCAACAGCGCGGGCGCGAAAGTTGCCGCTGCGAATCCGCGCGGCGCGAAATTTCTGATTAACGGCGAGCCCACCGAAAACCAACTCGCTCTCGGAACAAAGGGAGTGTTGCGCTACGAAATCACCGCCCACGGAAAACTTGCGCACTCCGCGTACCCCGAGCTCGGCCATTCCGCGATTCATTCGCTGCTCGATACTTTGCGCGCCATTCGTTCCATACCGCTGCCAGAAGACCCGGTGCTCGGGCCGTGCACTCTCAATATCGGCACCATAGCCGGCGGTCGCGCTCCGAATGTCGTTGCCGATCACGCGCAAGCCGAAATCATGTTCCGCACCGTGGGCGACCCGGCGGAAATTCGCCAGGCTGTTCTAGCAGCCGTTGCGGGACGCGCCGAAGCTCGCGAAGTGTTGCACACGCCCGCGCTGCGTCTCACGGTGTTCGACGGGCTTCCGACTACCGTCGTCGCCTTCGCCACGGACATTCCGACATTTGATGGTGCGTGGGGCCAGCCTTTCCTGATCGGCCCAGGCACTATCCATCTGGCGCATACCGCCGAAGAGCGCATACCGAAAAAGCAATTGTCGGAAGCCGTCGATATCTACTCCCGCATGGTCAAGCAGCTTCTCGCTACAGGAGTCACACCCTCATGAGCCAGGGCCTCGCCATCGTCGGTTACGGAAAAATGGGCAAGCTCATCGAGCGCCTCGCGCCTGAATATGGCTTCGAAGTGCGCGCGAAATTTTCTGGTGGCGACAACCCAGGTGGACAAGGCTTGTCGCACGAGACTCTGCGCGGCATCGATGTCGCCGTCGAGTTCACCACGCCAGTAGCTGCTCCTGTAAATATCCGTCGCCTTGCTGCCCTCGGTGTTAACTCCGTCGTCGGCACAACAGGATGGTTCGAGCAAATTGCTGCTGCGCGCGAAGCCGTTGTGCAAGCGAAGACGGGCCTCGTCTGGGCCGCGAATTTTTCCGTTGGCGTAAATCTTTTTCTGCGAATCGTCGCACAGGCCGCCGCGCTCATCGCGAAACATCCCGAATACGAAGCCTGGGGCTGGGAAATCCATCATTCCGCAAAAAAGGATGCGCCCAGCGGCACGCTGAAAAAACTTGCCGAAGAAATGCGCGACGCGGGCTACACGCGGCCAGTCAGCCTCAGCTCGAATCGCGCCGGTGCAATTCCTGGAACACACGAAATTGGTTTTGACTCCGCCGCGGACACTATCACGCTGCGCCACACAGCGCACAGCCGCGAAGGTTTTGCCCGCGGCACTCTGCAAGCGGCCCGCTGGATCGCGGGCAAAAAAGGTTTCTACGAATTCAAGGAGATCCTCAGCGAATTGAGTTGAAGGATTTACGTAGCGCCGGCCTTTAGGCCGGCATCCACGATTTTGTAGTGGCGGCCCTTGGGCCGCCATCCGGTTTTCGGCAGCACGACGTTTAGAAAAGAAGGAGAAACACTATGTTCACCGGTACAGGCACTGCGCTAGTCACTCCATTTCGCCGCGACGGTTCGCTCGACGAACCCACGCACCGCGCGCTAATCAAGCGCCAGATCGACGCCGGAGTAGATTTTCTCGTCCCGTGCGGCACGACAGGCGAAAGTCCCACGCTCACCCACGAAGAGCACTTGCGCGTCGTCGAGATCGCCGTGGAGTTGGCGAAGGGACGCGTGCCCGTCCTCGCCGGCGCGGGCGGCTACAACACCGCTGAAGTCATCGCACTCGCTCGCGAACTCGCCGAAATCGGCGCCGACGGAATTCTTTCCGTCACGCCGTACTACAACAAGCCGACGCAAGAAGGCCTCTACCAGCATTACAAAGCGATTGCTGCCGCCACGACGCTGCCAATCGTTGTCTATAGCGTCCAAGGGCGCACGGGTGTGAACGTCGAGCCCGCAACGGTGCGGCGCCTCGCCGCGATTGAAAATATTGTCGGCATCAAGGAAGCTTCGGGAAACATTTCGCAGATGGCGGCGATACTCAATGCCGTTAAGGACGGTTTTATTGTGCTCAGCGGTGACGACGCTATCACTTTGCCTCTCATCGCGCTTGGCGGACGCGGCGTTATCTCCGTAGTCTCGAACGAAATTCCCGCCGAGATGGCGCGCCTTACGCATCTCGCTCTCGATGGCGATTTTTCGGCCGCTCGCGAAATTCATCGCCGCGTGCATCCGCTGATGGAAGTAAACTTCGTCGAGTCTAATCCCGGACCGGTGAAGGCGGCCATGGCGCAAATGGGCTTGCTCGAAGCGGTGTGGCGCCTCCCGCTCGTTGCACCGAAAGCGGAGAACGAAGCGCGCATTCGCACCGTGCTGGATTCGCTCGAGTTGCTCGGCTCAGCTGGATCCCCGCACGAGACCGCCGCGCAGTCGCTTGAGAGAGTGCATGCTGCAACAGCAAATTGAGCGATTGTTTGACGAGCCTCCAGCTCAATACAACGAAGAACACTTCCGGCTCTTCCGCGAATTCAAGGACGCCGTCAATCGCGGCGAAGTCCGCGCGGCGGAGCCGGATGCTGCCTCGCCTACAGGTTGGCGCGTCAACGCTTGGGTAAAGAAGGGAATCCTGCTGGGCTTTCGCATGGGCGCGGTCGTGGATATGTCCGTTGACGCCGCGCGCCAGCCGTTCATTGATAAGTCCACGTATCCCGTTCGCGCGGTCACAATTGCTGACGGCGTTCGCATCGTACCCGGCGGCTCAAGCATTCGCGACGGCTGCTACATCGGTCGCAGCGTCGTGTGCATGCCGCCGATGTTCGTCAATGTCGGCGCGTACGTCGGCGACGGCACGATGATCGATTCGCACGCGCTCGTCGGCAGTTGTGCGCAAATTGGCCGCAACTGCCACATTTCCGCCGGGTCGCAGATTGGCGGCGTGCTCGAACCGGTGGGCGCCATGCCGGTCATCATTGAAGACGAAGTGCTCGTGGGAGGGAATTGCGGCGTTTACGAAGGAACCGTTGTGAAGCATCGCGCGGTTCTCGGCACCGGCACGATTCTCAATCGCTCGATTTCTGTTTACGATCTCGTGCGCGACGAAGTGTATACCGCGAGCGAAAGTTCGGCCGGCGAGTCTTTGCCGCTCGTCATTCCCGCGGAAGCCATCGTCGTTCCCGGATCGCGCGCCGTTTCGCATCCGGTTGGTGCCAAGCACGGCCTCAGCCTGCAATGCGCCGTAATCGTGAAATACCGCGACGCGAAAACCGATTCGCGCATCCAGCTCGAAGATCTTTTGCGCTAGGCTCCTAGCGCGATAGCACTTGTTCGAAAAAATCGAGTGCGCGAGGGTCGTTGGACTGTCCTAGCCAGAACATGGCTTGCTTCCGCACTTCGGGGTTGCGGTTCGACTTCGCCACCTCGATGAGTTTTGGCACGCCTTCGTCTTTCGGCATTTGACTTAGCGCGAAGACCGCTTTCTTTTTCACTTCGGTATCGGGATCGTTTTCGATTGCGCCGGTGATGGCGCCCATGGCTTTCTGTCCTGCTTTTTGTGCCAGCCAGAAGAGCGCTTGCCCGCGCACGTGCGTGCTCTGGTCGTCTTTGGCCATGAGGATCATTTCATTCAGCGCTTCCGGTTCGTGACTCACCGAGAGCGCGAACGCCACTTGCGAGCGTACTTCGGGGCTGGGATCGTTTTTCGCCATTTTCTGCAGTAGCAGCTCGCCGGTTTTTCCGCGTGAGGCTCCTAGCCAGAAAGAGGCATGCTTGCGTAGTTGCTCCGGCTGATCCACGGCAACGAATGATTCAAACGCGCGATCGGCGGCGGGGTCGGCATGCAACGCAATCGCCGACAACGCGCCCTGGCCAATTTCGTGTTCGCCATGACCTTCGAAAGTTGCTTTGTGAACGAAATCGGCGAGCAGAGCAACACTCTCCGTGGGTTTCACGCCCGTTAGCCAGACAAACGGCAAGCCACCTGCATCCAGCGTGCAATTTTCCGAAGCTTCACGAATGCGCATCACTTGCTTTCCTTCCAGCCGGAAGAGAACGACGAGCTGGCGTGAGCCTTCCAGTTGCACAGTTCCACTCTGCGAATCCTTTTGCGAATTCGTCGTCGTGACGCCGTTTTCTTTTTCGAGCCGGCAAGTTCCGCAGCCACCATAGCTGTCGTTGAAATTTCCGCAGCACATCGTGCGGTCACCTGCAACTTCCGCGACGCTGTAGCCCACCCACTCCGGCTTATCTGCTTGCGCTTGAACGCCGCGCAAAGACTCCGCAAGAGAACCGTTCACAGCCCGCGTCTCGATCTTCGCGTTCAACACCTGCGGTACTTCCGCCGACTGCCCCGCGTTCAATGTCCCGGTCGCGAAAAGTGCTACTGCCAGAATTGCTTGCCCGATAAGGATTTTGAGCCATGTCTTCATAGTTGCCTCACCGCTGCCTCAGTTTTTGAACTCGCCGCTCGCGATCAGCCACCAGCCGCACGCGAAAAAGCACTGCTCCCTACTCACTATTCACCACTCACTGCTTGCTCACTTCTGCAAAATCTCCATCAAATAATCGTTGCCTTCCTTCGAATTCATCAGCGCAAGCTTTGAAACCGCGATCTTCTTTAACTCCGGATCTTTTTCGCTTCGTGCAATCGTCACCAAAGCGTGCGCGTTGCCTTGAATGAAGAGTGCGTTGAGCACGGCTTCTTTGTTCTCGCGATTGGTTTCCTTGGCGTAGATTGCGAGCAGAGCCTGTTTTGCCTCTTCCGAACCAACCAGTCCCAGATTGCGAATCGCTGTGCGGCGAATCTCTGGATCTTTTTCACTCTGCGCTGCTTCCGCCAGGAATTTCGCATCACCGGAAAGGAAGAACGCCTGCAGGATGTCCTTTTTCACTTCGGGGGAAGTCTCGGCCGCATAGAGTTGGCGCAATTCTTCCGGTGCGTGCATGATGCCAAGCTGCCGGATTGCCTCAGCGCGGAGCGAGGCATCTTTTTCGCTTTTGGCCGCCGCGAACAAATGTTCCTTGTCGCCGCCGATCATGTAGCTGCGAATAATGGCGCGTTTCACTGAGACATCGCTCGTGGACGCGTAAATCGTGGCGAGTGTTTGTCGCGACTCTTGACCACCGAACATTCCTAGATATTCGACAGCCTTTCGTTGCAGGTCTGGATTGCTTTGACCCTTCGCGATGCGCGCAAGTACCTCTCGCGATTGCGGAGAGCCGTTTTGGGCCAACAGGAAGAGCGCCTGAGATTTAAGTTTCGGATTGCCCGCGCCATTCAGAATTCCTTCCGCCATTGGCACGCCCTTTTCGGGATTGCCAGTCATGATTCCTCGAAGCGCCAGCAACTTCAGATCTTCATCGCTCTGGTTGTCGGGATTCGGCGGATGCCCTGTCGATTGCTTCACTTCGATTTCAAGCGCTCCTGCATCCTTGATCCAGCGGCTTTGCGGATACCGCTTCTTCAAGTCGGCAATGGTTGTCAGCGCAGAATCTCTCTTGCCGAGTTTGTTTTCTGCGTAGGCCTTCCAATAGAGCGCTGCGTCCGTCTGCGCTCCGTTCAGCGTGGCAAGCTCGCTGAATTTCTCGGCGGCGCGGTCGTAGCGGTCTTCATCCAGTGCTTCGCGCCCGTCGCTGTAGAGTTCGTCGAGCCGTTCGAGACGCTCTTGCTCGCGATCGCGCTTTTCCTGCTCACGGTCGCGCGCTTCTTCTTCGCGGTCGCGCTTCTCTTGCTCCCGATCGCGAGCTTCTTGCTCGCGGTCAGCGCTGCTCTGTTCCTGCCAGGATTCCGTGGCAGCCGCAGTGTCGTGGGCCGACGCGGGCTTTGCCATCCATGGCGCGATCAGTAATGCCGCCGCGATCGTGCAAATCTTCGCCGCCCTGCTTGTTCGTTGTCCCATGCTCATGCCTTATTCCTCTCTCGTGTTTTCGATTCCGTCGCCGCCGGCGTGGAATTCGGTGTGTTCTGCTTTTCCTGCAATTCCTTGCCGACCACTCGCACCTTGAACAAAATGCCGTGCGCCTCGATGCGCTTCTGCAGCGATTCCAGTTTCGCCGGCGTAATTTCTTGCGGACTGTGCGCCACGTCCATCAACACACGCTCCAGGTCATCCAGAACATCGGCCAGCGCCGCATCGCCATTCTGCTGCGCCGTTTCGCGGTACAAGCGGTTGGCGTCCAACAAATCTTCCGCTCGTTGCTGCTCCGCGGCGATATTGATTTGCTTTGGCCCCGACGCTGAAGGTGCCGCGTTCGCCAGTTCCATCAACACCATTTCTGATTTGCCCAGATGGTCTCCCACCGCTACTACAAGCACGCGTTCGCGAACTTGCGCCACGCTGGCCGCCGGCGCTCCGGCGTCAGGCTTCTTTGTCCAACGCCCGGCAACGAACGCCGCAATCACCATCGCAGCCATTGCTCCGATGGCCACCCAGCGCCGCGGTTCGAGCCATGCACGCCATCCACGGCCGGCTCTCTCCGGCAGCCGCGGTGCGATTTGTTGCCACACCGCTCGCCCGTACTCGGGGCCGCGCTTCGGAACCGGCAAATTATCCAGCGCGCTCAGCACCGCTTCGATGCGTTCGAGCTCCGTGCGGCAGGCGGTGCAGCTCGTCAAATGCTCGGCAATGGCTTCGCGTTGCGTAGGCTCCCCCTCTCGATAAGCAATCAGTTCTTCTTCTGTCAGGTGTTTCATAGTTCTGTTCCCCTGGGTTCCGGTGCCGCTCCTGCTGCTTTCGCTTGCAGCGCGCCTCGCGCTCCCACGTATGGCTCCAATGCTCGACGCAATTTCTGCACGGATCTAAAAACCGTGTTCTTCGCCGCGCTCGTCGTCGATTTCAGCACGGCGGCAATCTCCTCGATCGCGCAGCCTTCCCAATGGCGCATCACGAACGCCGTTCGCTCCGAGGAGCTCAACTCTTTCAAGGCCTCTTCCATCTTTTTTCTCAACTCGATGTTGCCCGCGAGTCGGTCCGGAGTCGGCCTCTCGTCGGCCACCAAATCCAAGGGATCCAGCTCTTGCTCTTCCGCCAAAACGCTTGGCGTTTGCCGCCGCGCGTCCTCGTTCTTCTTCTGCCTCATTCGATCAATCGCGTAATTCGCGGCAATGCGATAAGCCCACGTACCAAAATTTGCGCGCGATCCCAATTGGCCAAGATTCTTGTAGGCGCGCAAAAGAGCTTCTTGCACCACTTCCTCGGCGTCGTGTTCATTTCCCGTCATGCGATACGCCAGGCGAAAGAGCTGCTGGCTGTGGCGCTCGACCAGAACT
>Ga0265349_1000039_pt1 | contig 14541 bp, 16 predicted proteins | sample NSE1metagenome_FD_189092 | JGI IMG/M metagenome (GOLD analysis project Ga0265349, IMG submission 189092) | Soil microbial communities from Maridalen valley, Oslo, Norway - NSE1 | ecosystem: Environmental > Terrestrial > Soil > Boreal forest/Taiga > Bulk soil | place: Norway: Oslo | collected... | reverse complement strand
GCCAACGCCATCCATTTCTGGGAGATACGCCGCCTCTTCTACAATTTCGCTCTTGCTGCCGCCGCGCTATTCTGGCTGATTGCCACCTGGCCCCATTTCCGCCCCGCATTCGCTCTTGTTTATCTTCCGCCACTCGCTTTCCTGGCGTTAATCGCCAACGTCTGCTACTGCGTCGCTTATCTTGTTGATATTCCCATGCAGATTTCTTCTCTCAGCATCGCCTGGAAGCGTAATCGCTGGATCCTCTGGCTAGCCGGAACTCTTTTCGCGCTGCTTCTGGCAAATTACTGGATCGCCGACGAGATCTATCCAGACTTTCATTGATCCAAGCTCAGATTCCACTCAATTGTTCAGAATATCTGGCGCTCCCGCCAAGAAGGCAATGGCGCAAGGCGGAACAGAAAAGCCTTCAGCTGCTCTCACCGCAAAGGCGTAGGGCTACTTGCCCACCACCAAAATCGTAAAGGTATCCGGCACCATTGTCCCTCGCGCAGGGCGCTCTCCCGGTGCCGGCGGAGGTGGCGGAGTAAATTCCGCTGCAATCAGCAAAATGTGCCCGGTCTTCCCATCCAAGGTCAGCGTCTTCGCGCTCTGCATCGTCTGCACCGTCTGCTCAACTACAAAGTTTGTCGGACTATTTTCCTTAATCACTGTCAAGGTCCCATCGCGCTGTGAACTAAACGCTTCCATTGTCTGGGGATTAAACACCGCTCCATCCACGCCTTTCCCTATTGGCAAGCTGGTGATAATTTTTCCGTCCACCGAACTCAGGATCACCATCACTTGCGGCTCATGACATGCCGCGAACAAAACATGATTCTTTGCATCAAAAGCCAGGCCGCCCGGCCCGCCGCACTTCCCCGCCAAATCATAATGCGCGGTCACGGTCATTGCCTTCGCGTCCACCACCGCGATGTTGTCCTTGTCTTCGATGTCCACATAGATATGACCAGCCCCGTCCGTAACCGCTTGCTCCGGCGCTCCCCCCAGATCAATCGTGCCGGCGATTGACCCATCCGCCGCGTTAATCACCGTCGCATTCGGGGCGCGGTGACTGAACACGTACACTCTCGCGTTGAATGGATCAAATAAAATCCCATCGGGACCACCTTCCACATCAATTGACTTGATCGTCGCCAGCGTCTTCGTGTCCCACATCACTACGGGCTTGCTGCTTCCAAACCCATGCCCTGACTTCGGGTCTACCGCCGCTCCCCGTGCATTCGCATTCGCAATCGTTCCAACCGATGCTAGTGAATCCAAATCAAAAACCGTGATCCTCGCTCCAGTCTGACCCGTTCTCGGTATGTACAAGCGGCGTCCCGCTTCGTCCGCGTAGACATAGTCAAACCCGCCGTCCCCTCCTACTTTCGCCGTCTTCAAAACCTTGTAGGGCCATGGATTAGCCGTCTGCAGCGCCATTCCGCTCACATCCAAGATCAACATCGCCACTCCCACCGCCACTGCTAACCCCAAGTAATTTCTTTGCATAAAATTCCTCCAACACACTCAGAATCCCATTCACCTCAACCGGCTGCGCCGAAGCATATACACCTCCACCTAACTGCCAGTTAAACGCAATCTCCCTCTACTCTGACCGCTGTCCCTCCAGGGCAAATTTACTTCACCCCTATCATTCGCCCTTACACGCCTGCGCGTTGGGGCAACAGCGATCTTTGCACTGTTATAGCAATGAGTAAGTCTATGGGACTATACTACGCACGCAAGGAGGGCGTTCCGATGACCAACCAAAAAGAAGCGCAGAGGGCATTTGCCGCGAGGTGGTTTGAAGAAGTGTGGAATAAGTCGAGGCGCGAAGCTATCGACGAAATGTTTCCCGAGGGCTGTGTACTTCACGATGGGCAGAACGTGTATCGCGGTCCCGAGGAGTTCAAGCTTTTCTATGATGCGCTTCGCGCACAATTGACCGACGTTCGAATCACTTTGCTCGACGTGATTGCCGAAGGAGATATGGTCTGCCAAAGGTGGTCTAGCACTGCCACAGAAGCAAGCACTGGCAAACGTGTCGAAGTTACAGGCATGAGCTTCCTGCGATTCGAGAACGGGCGTTTTGTCGAAGGGTGGCAGAATTGGGACCAGTACGGCATGGTACAGCAGCTTGAGCGAAAGGCACCCGAAGCCTTCGCTCAAGCTGCAGGGTAGATAGCAGGCTTTTCCGCCAAGAAATATAGTCTGCTATTACGCAATAGCCGCCCCCCTTTTTATTCCTCAGGGAGGATACTGATTACCGCCGGCGCGCGGCTCGCTTGATGGTAGAACTCGCGCGACGCAAGCCGCGCCGGGCGACCTTCGCGGCCTTGCTTCTTTTCAGATTTGCAGCGGCCTTTCTGGTTTTGCGCGCGACTGTCTTGGTTCTGCGTGCAAGCCTCTTGCCTTCTCGTTCCACAACATGGGCCGCGCTGCTTCGGGAGATAACTTTTTGAGCTGCGTTGGCCTTCGCCGCGATAGTTCCCAGCGCTGACCCGATCGACTCCGCTACGGTAGTAAGAAGCGCGGTATTCTTGGTGTGTTTGCGTGCATTTGCCTTCATTTGCTGGCTCCTTTTTGTTCTGTTTATGCGGTGCTCCGCGGCGCATGGGGCTTGCTGCGGTCCCCATTTTCTGCCGTTTCCTGCGTGGACTAGGCCTGGAAAGATCTACGCTCTCTTGGCCTGGTTATAAGCGCTGTCGCCGGCGTCGATCGCGTCCTGCACTTGATCTTTTGCCATGTCCACAACTCTTTGTGCTCGCCGCTTCAAATCTTTGCCGGTGCTGCGAACTTGATTGACGCCGTCATTCACGCCGTCAACAATATCGCCTCGCAATTCCTCGCCTGACTTCGGCGCAAAGAGCAAAGCAACCGCCGCACCTATTCCCGCTCCTACAGCAAAAGTTAAAATGGTTCCTGGAAGCTGTTTTCTGTTCATCATAAATCCCTTTCCGAGACTGTTTTTTCTTGCTATTCAAAATTGTTTTAGTAAAAAAGGAGGAAGTCAAAGATCGACTTCCTCCCGGCTAGATTAGGATGAAGTCCGCGCAGCCTTGGCGTCGCGATCCACCGAAGCTTCTCCGGTTGAAGTAACATCTTCCGCGCCCGTGGACTTCAGAACTTCTTTGGCGCGCTTGACGTCGTCCGACGTGTCGCAATGTACGGAGAGGAGAATCCCGCCATGCTGGAGACGGCCTTCGTATCGCTTCGCTTCGAATTCAGGAATTCCCGAGCCGATGAGAGCTCCGGTAACTCCTCCTACTGCTCCACCAACGCCGAGCCCAGCTAGTCCTGCCATGATCGGGCCAGCGGCGATGAAAGGCCCGAGGCCAGGGATCGCCAACAAGCCGACGCCCGCCAGAACGCCAAGCGCGCCGCCAATCACTCCTCCTGCTGTTACGCCTGCTGTCGCACCCTCAGGCGCTTTGGTAGCTTTTTCTGTACCCATTTCCTTGGTTCCCGCAAGATTTTCCGGCAATAGCACCGAAATATCTGGAGACGGGAAGCCCGCCCGAACTAGCGCATCTACTGCGTTTTCAACCCCCACGCGGGTGGAGTAAATTCCGAATGCACCAACTTTTTTTCCTGACATTTGTATTTCTCCTTTTCGATTCAACTTTTAAATTAGTGGCTGATCGCTACTACATCGTTATTTCGACGGCGCAATTTCAAGCTGATCGGTTACGTTTCCTTGTCCCGCAACAGCGACGGCTTTGGCTTCAATGTTGTTCTTCTCGTCCTCGGACCGCACTGGTCCTCGAAGAGTTACTTTGCCATTCTGCGAAATAATCTTGATATTGTGCGCGTAGGTCGAAAGGGTGGTGTCGTCATGGATCGCCTTTCGAATCTGCTGCGTCAGAGCGCGATCAGCCGGATTCATCTTCTGTTGATCGGCCGTGGGGTTCGTCTGGTCCTTATTTTGTTTGGTGTTGTCGGGCGGTGCCTGCGGGTCCTGATACCGAGACGCCGGTCCAGCCACAAGAGATGCGCAAAAAACCAGCGAACCCAGTGGCAAGAGCAACCGCGATACTTTGATCAAACTTCCATTCATATCTATTCCTCCTTTTGAATTGTGATTCTGGTGTTTCTCAAGAACGTGATTACGCTCGCGCAGTCTTAGTCTTCCTCGGCGCGGCGTTGCCTTCCTCTTCCTCTGACTCGTCTGAGCCGGCGGCCTCCAAGTTGATGCTCTCCGCCAGTTCTGTCAGTTTCGAGTCGGTCTTTTTTTCTTCTTCAAGGGTTTCCCGCAAGAGCGACTCTGCCTCGTCTTCGCCTAGAAGCTTCGCGTAGGTACTCACGCAGCCATATCCGGCTATTTCGTAATGCTCCACGCGTTGCGCGGCCGAGATAAGACCTGCGTCCAATTCTTCTGGAGCTGGATCTTCCTCGATCATTTCGCCGCCTTCCTTGATGAGCCCTTCCATGCCCTTGCACTTCTTTCCCTTCGGGCTTTCGCCGAGAGCCTTGAAGATTTCTTCGAGCCGTGAAACATGGCCCTTCGTCTGTTCGAGATGCTCTTCAAAACCCGCGCGCAAATCTTCTGATGTCGCGGCCTTGATCATCTTGGGAAGCGCTTTAACCATCTGGTTTTCTGCGCTGTACAAATCCTTCAACTCCTCGACGTAAAGATGCTTCAACCGGTTTGTTTCCATGGGAATCTCCTGTCGGGCCCAACTTCGCCTGGTCTCCGTGATCTTTAGTGCGAACATGCGCCGCACCTTCATTTGATATAAACAATTTCAAGCGGATAGCCGCCATAAGGAGAAACGGGTAGGGAGTGACTATTAAATCGTGTAGCGGTTTATAGGTGTCCGACGGGAGAGGCAATCTTTTCAGGTTGGAGAGCGATATGCTTCAAGATCTGCGGCAGCGTTGTGAACACTTCGTGGCCCCTGGACAGTTTCAGGCGGATTGCCGCCTTTTCTGCATCTCCCTCGAAATGCCAGAGACAAATCGCAATATCCAAAGCCGGCGATTGCGCCCGCAATTTTGCATATAAGGCTCGCGCGTGGTTCATGGCGAACGGGGGCAACGCCGAAATACATACAACCGCTGGGTTTAGCTCGGCCACTTGCGCCACCATCTCCGTAATTGTGCCGATCGCTATGCCTTGGGCTCGGTGCCCCTGCCGCTCAAGAAGTTGCGCAAGCAGCATGGCTACAACATCATCTGCATCGTCTCGAGCGGGAATGCAGAGCACCTCGAGGCCGCCGGTTTCATCGAAATCGCTTCGAGACGACCCTGACGAATCCTCCGATGCACCCTCCGCGCTCTGTGAGGGGGCAGTATCTGCCAGCTCTTCGATAATTTCCCGAGTGCTTTGATAGATAAAATTCTGTTTTTCCTCATCGAGTTCATTTCGATGCCGGTCTTGTTCAGCAAGACTTAACGCCGGAATCAGCACCGTGCTATACAGTTCTTCCAGGTTATTCTCCTTGAGGTGTTGTTCTAGGACTTGCCTGGCTTCGTTCTGATCCGTTGCCAAAAGCCGCTGATAATATTGCGCGTGCGGCGGCAGTACAGGTTCGTCTCCCAAAAGCACGTTCAGGAAACTAAGCCTCGGAACGTAACGCCCCATGACGACCAAGCAAACCGTTAGAGGAGTTGCCAGCACAAGGCCAGGAAATCCCCAAATCAGTGTCCAAAAGACGGCAGCCACAAGAATGGCCAACGGCCCAAGCCCGAGGTGCGCGCCGTAAAGAAGCGGCTCAACAATATTCGCTACGATTATTTCCAGAATCAAATAAAGTCCCGCGGTCGCGAGGGCGTGTTGCCATCCTGGAAAAACCGCCAGCGACATCAAAATGGGCATCACCGCGGCCAATGGCGCTCCGATATATGGCAAGAATCGAAGAACGCCAGCGGCAAGGCCCCAAAGCGCGGAATTCGGAATACCAATAAAATGTAATGCTGCAAATACGATCAGCCCATAAGCTGAGTTAACGAGCAGCTGCAGGAACAAATATCTGTTTATTCGTTGCGTTGCCTCATCGAGCGCCTGGGTCATCATATTCAATCGACCGCCGCCGGCCAGACGGATGAGCCGATTGCGCAAGTCTTCCCTGCCCGCAAGAATAAAAACGGTAAATAGGATTACCACTCCCGCGTTTCCGAGTGGACCTAGCAAGTTCTCGACGGATTCGAGCGGGTTAGCGGGAGCGACGAGTTCCACAGCCATCGGTCGCGCTGCAGAGGAGCCCGGAGGCGGAGCTGACTTTTTCGTTTGATTGGAAGGAGGTATCGACCCGGGACTTACCTCGCTTATTTCCTTCGACAGCTCTTTGACGGTGTCAGAAGCTTTGTTCAGACTCTGACTGCCCGGCCCCTTCAACGAGCGTATTTTGTCTTCCAGAGTATTCCTATAAGCAGGCAGCTGGTCCGTTAAGTCGACGAATTGCTGAGAAGTTTTCCAGCCAACCAGGCCCATCAATCCAACCATCAGGATGACTACCAGAGAAATGGCAAGCGCGCGTGGCAGCTTGATTCTTTCTAGGAACGCAACGGGCGGAGACAATACAAGCGCAAGAAGCAGGGCCAGTGCGAGGGGAATGAAAACAATTCGAGCAAAATAAAGAGTGGCGATCACCACCACCGCGGCAACGATTCCCAGAAGCCGCGAGTTTTCTGTCGATCCCGATGCTCGTTTTAGAGATTTTTCCATGAGAGACTATTCGAGCTCTCGGCCATCTTCTCCCAAGGAAGGATGTAGGGGCATACACAATTCCCCTTACGAAGTCAGTTTGACAGCAGCTCCGCTCAAAGTCTGTGCAAATGGATACATTCCAATTGCCCAGTGGATGGCTGTGTTAGCGGCTGTCTTTCAGGATGGGTGCGGCAAAATCGGAGAGATTGGACCCGCCGCGAACGCAAAACTGTTGCGGGCACGATCCCAGTCTCCGCAAGATTCAAGTCTTTAATCTACGAATGGCCCACCAACAATGGGGCCTGGCACGAGTGGAACAAGGCTGTTGCGGCACCCTACGCACTCAACGGAATTGTTCTTGGGGTCACCTATTAATCCAACGTGCAAAATCATTTTCTGACCACACTGCGGGCACTCAATCAACATGCTGACGTGGGCTTTCCGTTGGATCGGATTCGAGCTTATCTCAGACATCTTAACCTCCGCAGCTTTCCGGCGGCGCACCAGTGACATCTGATCCAAAGGCGGACGGGCTAGTCATCGTACATGCGCCCGATTTGGATTGATCACTTGTTTGTTTCCCGTCTTGTGGCCCAACAAGAGGAATTCCCCAGGGCAACTCCCCGCTAATTCGTGGATACGTGTTTTGGCGTGATCGAGACTTTCTGCTGATTCAAGCCACCGGACGCCCGCCCGGTCCAATCGGAAAATGTCGAATGGCTTGCTCATCTTCTTTCCCTCCACGCGTTGGCCGTCATAGCTTCCAAGAGGTCAGTTTCCGCATCCCGCTCGTCGGTTACCGGTGAATCCAGGGCGGCTCTTATGCTTTCCAGCCGCGCGTTTTCCGCAATAATCTCTTTGATCATTTCTACTGATATCTGCTCGAAGTGTGTTTTTCTCTTGAGCGTCATAATCACTCCTTGCAACTACAAAAAAACTAACAGGCTGCAATTCGTACGGGTCATATCTTTAGAACTTTTTTTGAGTTTTGTCCTTTCCCGTAAGACGCTCGAATGATCCCGCTTAGCAGAGCAAAGCGAACCGCGGCGCTGTCGTATCGCGCCCCCTCGCCTTGCGCTTTTGCGGCCCACGTTTTTTACTTGCAGGACTCGTTACGATGAGATACGGTAAGGCTACGCTTGTTTAAGGTTTAAATTCCTTTTAGAGGACGAGATGGCCATGCCTCAAAACAAAAAAGCTGCGATGCATTTCAAGACCATGGTGCAATCCGACGTGCCGCAAGGACGCAATGGAAAGCACAAATTGATTGTCACGATCATCCTTAAAGATCTTGATGGGCTGAAGGCTGGGGCGGCCATCAAGGTCCCGCTTGCGGAATTGGCGGAATCAAAAGAAAAAGTCCGCTCTGCTCTGAATCGCGCCACGCGTAAAGCGGGGCGCAAGGTTGCCACCGCAACCGACGCGAACTTCCTGTATGTCTGGAACGTGACCGAGTAGCGGAAACTATGTTTTCCTTCAGTGACCTTCGATCAGAAAGAAGGGTCATCAAGAGTCACTTTTCCACGTACGATCAGTTGTCTATTTTCAAACAGAGTCGAAAAACTCTGTTCACTTCCGCTTTCAGCTATTGGCGGTCGATCGGAATGCCGCGCCTTCGAGGAGCGGTTGTAGGCTGAGCAACACTTGGGGAAGGTCGGCCGCGAGCGTGGTCACTGTCAAAACCCCAACCGATGCGCCGCTTCGCGCATAAATCCGGCGATAGACGAGCTCCCTGCCGTCCTTCGTCCAGTGGCGAACATCAACCGCCATGCTTTCGTCGGCTCCTCCCACTCGTGGTGGCATCGTCGGTTCAATCTTAGGATCACGGAGATAGCCGCGGAGCATGCTGATTTGCGATTCCACGAACTGTTGCAGGGTAATTCCGCCAAGCAATTCTTCGGTAGCGGCTAAGCTACTTGGAAATTCCTCGTTTCCTGACTGCTGAAGTCCAAAGCCCTCTTGCACTTGCCATCGGGCCGGCGCGGCAGGAAACGACCAGCCCATCACGGTGAATGCAGAGCCTTGCAGGCTGCCGTCGCCGCGCTCAAGCGGTCCATCGCCAAACTTCCGCGCAATGTGTGAGGCGACACCTACCGGTGGCGCAGCAACATGCGGCGGTTTCGCTGTAGCGCCAGTAGAGACTGGAACGTCTGGAAGTTTCAGCGGCTCTTGCGCTCTAATTTTTCGAGGAGCTGGTTCGGCAGCAGCATTCGCTTCGGGACGCGAATCTCCAGCTTCGATCACATCGACGGATTGCATGACCGGCGACGGAACATTTGCAGCCACCGGACGCACAGGGTTTTGCGGTTTTAAAGCCTCTTCACGAGCAGGAGATGGCTGCTGGGGGGCGGGCGGCAGCACAACTTCCTGGGGAGGCATCATGGAAGCAAGTTTGGCGTCGGCAACGATTTTCACAGTGAAAACCGTTTGGCCACCCTTGATTTCATCGCCGTTGGCGAGCATCGCCTCGTGGACACGCGCGCCATTGAGTAAAGTGCCGTTGCTGCTCTTACGATCCTGGACGCGGCAACCCTGCGGCGCGCACTCGACGGCAAAGTGCACGCCGGACATAAACGTGTCGTCGGGAAAGGCAAATTGCGCACGCCCCGCGGCTCGCCCGACGAGCAGAGTGTGGCCGGTGAGAAGGGCAATTTTTTGGCCGGCGAGCGGACCGGATTTGACTTCGAGAACGACTCCCATCGGCGGGTTATTTCCTCGAAACTACATCTGGCAACGACATACCCGTTGAGCAAAAGTTTCTTGAACCGGCTGTCAGCATAGCGATTGACGCGCGTCCATCATAGACGAACGCAGGGCCACGCGAAATGGGACTCAGGAATGCGTTGCTAGCGCTGCACTCGAACCTTTGCCTTAGCTCTAGCGAGTAAAAGTAATAGCAGATACGACGGAATCGTAGAGGGGTCGGACGGACGGAAGATCCTTTTCGAGTGTGGTGAGCGTGAGGACTCCAACAATGGAGCCGCATCGGACATAAACGCGGCGATAGTAAATGGGCGGGCCGTCTTTGAGGCTGTAGCGAATTTCGAGTGCTACCGTTTCCTCCGAGCCGCGAATGGCGGAAGGGCTAGCAATGTCGATTTTTGGATCACGCAGATATTCGCGAAACATTTTCGTATGTGCGTCGACATAGTGCTGAAGAGTGAGACCGGGACCGAGAGGTTCTTCCATAGCGCCAATAGTGGCGGGAAAAGCGTCCGTGACGATTTGTTGAATGCCAAGACCTTCCTGAATTTTCCAGCCGTCGGGAATCTTGTGAAAGGCCCAACCGCCGATGGCCAGAGCGGGCAGTTCGCTGGGCTGCGACGGGCACGCTGCACCAGGAGTTGGCTGAGGCACGGCTGGCGCCGACGGCAGTTTGCTGGGCCGGTCTGCGAGTACGGGACTCGGAACCGGAACCTCGGGTAGACGAATCTGAGGGGGAGGCGCACTGGGCATTTCTCTTCGCGTCGTGACCTGCGGTTGCGCTGTCGCTTGTGGGCTGGCTGAGATTCCCGCGAGCGGGTTGTCGGGCACGATGCGGACGACGAAGATCGTTTGGCCCGATTTGATTTCGTCGCCGTTGGCGAGCGCTGCTTCTTTTGCACGCGCGCCGTTCAGAAATGTGCCGTTGCTGCTTTTCAAGTCGCGCAGGCGGCATCCCTTTTCATCGCATTCGACCGCGAAATGCGCGCCGGACATTTCTTTGTCGTGGGGAACGGCAAATTGAGCGCGGTCCCGTGTGCGGCCGATGGCGAAGGACTCACCCATCCGAATAGTTACGATTTGGCCGGCAAAAGGACCGGATTTTAACAGGAGAGCGATGCCCATCGCCGCATTATTTCCAGTGGTCCAGATAGTTTGCGAGCCGGTACAGTTCCTGCGCCAAATCAGGATCGAGTTCGTCGACAGCGCGGCTGGCCATGACGCCGAAAGAAAGCTTTTTGATCTGCTCGTCCGTTGGCCGTTTGCCACCGCGCGTCCAATCAAAAACAAAAGAAAGCTGACGCGCAATGGACTGGAGAAAAGCGTCATCAGGATTAGCAAGGTTGAGCCGATTGATTCCGGCGCGCGCATGAGCGAGCGCGGCGTCAAACTGTGCAAAGTTTGAGATTTCACTCATGGTTTGGCCGGCTTGAACAAATCGCGCGTGACTGAATCGACCACCATTTGCGTGCCGCCTCCCTTGGTATTGATAGGATTTTTCGGATCGGTCCAATTGTCGACGATGGGCGCGGCGGTAGAACGCAGCGCTTTGCCTTTGGGTGTGGCGAAGGCTTTCTGTACGCGAATATTGGGATCATCGTTGAGACCAAGTTGGTCTCCTGTCTGATTTCCGAGAGGATCAAAGAAATTGCCGGGCTTGCCGCTGGTCTTTCTCACATATTGCGACATTTGAGGCGGAGGCGGAATATCCACGACATGGACAGACTTATTGAGATCGATACCTTTGAGGTCCTGTGAAGCGCGATCAGGGCCGAGCCCGGGTTTGCCGTTGTAGAAATCCTGTACTACTTTTTCGCGGGCAGCAATTTGATCTGGCGAATTCCCCGGAGCCGCAGCCAACGCGCGATCGGCGTCGGTGACCGTAGGAGCAGCAGCGGACGGCGGAGCGGCGGGTGGCGCGGTAGCAGCCGCCACGGCGGGTGCGGCAACGCTCGGGAGCGATGGAGCAGAAGGGGCTGAAGGTGCGGAAGGAGCAGGTACGCCGGCTTCACCAATCATGACGGTGAAACAGCCAAGGATGATTACGCCACCGTGAGCCGTAGGATCGCCGATGCGAGCTGCCATGAGGCCGCCGATCAAAACGGTGGGCGAGCCCATCACAATGATGTCAGGGGGACCGACGCAGGTGAGCATGTCTGTGATGCGCGCAGCGGGAAGAAAACCGATAAGGACGGTTGGTTCGCAGGGCGGGAGGATGGGGCCGCCGACGTGAGGAACCAGCACGGTGACCATCGGGCAGACATGCATGTCTGATACGCGGGCTGCTGGGGGCATTCTTTCTCCGCTCCAAGACTTAAGATTCGAACTTGCCGGTCAGAAAATTACTTCTTTCCATGCGATTCGCGTATAACTGCGAAAGGCCATATCACCGCGGGCCAGGCTAAAGCCCGGCATCTACATTTTGCCTCCCTTGCTGCCGTCATCGGCAGTGTCGGGATCTTTGGGATCCTTGGGACTCGTCGGGCTTGAGGGGCTGCCGGACCCGGCGGCTCCTCCGCTATTTATCAGCACCAAGGTGCCGGAGATGGCGACACCGGCGGGACCGATGTTGATGAAATTGCCCGAGGCCATGATGGTCAGCTCCAGGCCGGCTTCGATGACAACATTCATGCCGGCTTTGAGGTGGATTTCCATACCGGCCTCGTGAGCATAGTTCTGACCGGATTTTTCCTGCAAGTTTTGGCCGACCTGCAGGGACATGGTCTGGCCAACTTGCACGTTTTGATTGCCCGTGACATTTAGCGAGGCATCTCCGCCAACTTTTTCATTTTGGTCATTGGCGATCTGAATGTCCTGCTCGCCCCCGATTTTTTCTTTTTGGTCATTTTGCACGATAAGGCTGCGGTCGTTGCCGACAAATTCACGGGAGTCATGTTCGACGCGAAGATCCATGTCTTTTTCGGCGTTCATGAAAATTTGCTCGTCGCCCTTTTTGTCTTCGAAGCGAAGCTCGTTGAAGTTGCTTGATCCACCGCCCTTGCTGCTGCGTGTGAGGAAGGTCGTGCGAGTCATGTTGTCTGGGAGAGTGTAAGGCGGCATCTGCTCGTCGTTGTAGACGCGGCCGGTGATGATAGGGCGATCGGGATCGCCTTCAAGAAATTCGACGATGACTTCCTGGCCTATGCGAGGAATGTTGATAGCGCCCCAATTTTTGCCGGCCCAGGGCTGGGAGACGCGGACCCAACAAGAACTACTCTCATTCTTTTTGCCCAGGCGATCCCAAAAGAACTGGACCTTCACGCGGCCGTATTTATCGGGATAGATCTCCTCGCCGTCGGGGCCGACGACGACGGCTGTCTGCGGACCCTGAATCACGGGTTTGGGCGTGAGGCGCTGAGGACGAAAAGGCACGGCGAAAGGCATGCAGGTGAAATTATTGCTGTAGGACTCATGGGAACCACGGTCCGCGCTGGTGTAGGTCTCTCCAACCGACGCGGCGTGTGTGACTTCCGTGAGGAGATAGTCGCCGTTCATATCCTGGCGAGCGTGTTCATCGACATGAAATTTGTAACCGGCAGCGAAAGTACGGCAACTTCCGGAACCGGCGATGACTTGGTGAAGGACTTCTTCTTCCTCCATGCGAAGCTTGGTCACTGTGTCGCCTTCGGACTTGCTGGTGTAAATGCCAGGGTAGTCGTAAATCTCGTATTTGGTGTTGCCGCCGACTTCCGCGACAGTCTGGACATTGGCCATAAGGGACGTGTTCGGAGTCTGGAAATTGTAGTCCGTAAGAGCATACTTGCCCGGCCGCAATTCCTGCTGCGCGTCCCAACCGGTGACGAAATCTTCGTCCTCCGACTCCACGCCCACATTGAAATTAAACCGGACTTTGTATTGTACGGGGCAGTTTTTGCTCGCTTGCGGTTTATCGGCGAAGATCAGCTTGTGGCTGTTCTCGTCATGCTCGAAGAAATAAAAGATGCCGTACTCCTCCATCAGGCGGGAGACAAAATTAAAGGCCGTCTCGCGGTATTGAACGACATATTCGCGCTGTACGTAGGTTGCCTGGGTGCGGTCCGTGAAGTCCTGAAAGCCGTGATCCTGAAAGACTTTTTTGATGATTTCGGGAATGGTTTTTTGCTGGAAGATCTGGCAATCCGCGGTGCGGGTGAGAAACCAGAGCCAGGGAACAACCTGGATCTGGTACCGGGTGAAGCGGGTGTCGCGTCCCGCATAAGCAAAGCGGCTAACGTACCCGTTCCAATACCTTTTCCCTTTCTTCGGAAGCTCCATTTCGATGGTGACTTTTTTCCCAATGATTTCGCTGAGCGATATGGAATGGTTCTCCGAAAAGAGGTCCGCGGAGAAATGGAAGAGCTGGGATATTCCTTCAGCACCATGGAAATCTTGGAGCAGCAGCGTGTTTGCACCTAGCGGCGTCTTGATAGAGATCAGATGATTTTCTTGCGTATAAGCCATAGTTTAGCGCTCCCGTATTCGGCTTCTTACGTGCTGCATTCCAGTCGCATCCTCAGGTTCTCTCTACGCCCGCTGGCCTGCGCCGATTGCTCTGCTTCTTCCGGACTTCCGCCAGCGGGAACCGCTGCTCCGGATAAACCTTCCGAGGCGGCGACGGTCCGGAGGCACGCACTGTCGACCAGATTACGTTTTGATATGCGCCGTAGCCCCGACCCACCCCTCTGGAGGTCCTTTTTGGCTGTAAGGCATAATTCGGACATGAACCCCTTCTTTCAAGTATCCACGATGGATCATTTCATCCCGGTCCTGGGGAAGTATATGGACACAGCCATGAGAATGGCCGAAGAGCGCGGTAATTGAGTCTCTTTCTAGCGGGAGTCTCATGTAGGCCTCGTCCTGCGGAGTCGTGTGCACGTAGTAGGGAGTTCGTTTTCCGTGGCGCATGAGGTTCCACGACCACTCGCCAAAATCATTCATTATCCAGGTTGGACGAAGTTTATTGTCCTTGCGGTATGCGGCCTTGTGAAACAAAGCTAAGTCGGACTCATTAACAACCGGAGGGTCACCATCCCTTGCATGGAAGTCCTTCGACGCCTTGGTCCATATACCGTGCGGGCCATTCGCGTTCTTCCAGACGTGGTGTTCGAAATATTCAACGAACCCGTGACTATCGAAGCGCAGCGGGGCGCCGTAAGGTATGGTGGACAGCGGCCAACCAAGCGTCGTGTGATGCTGTTTGGGGCCTAAGGTGAAGAGCCCCGAAGGAG
>Ga0265349_1000038_pt1 | contig 14788 bp, 13 predicted proteins | sample NSE1metagenome_FD_189092 | JGI IMG/M metagenome (GOLD analysis project Ga0265349, IMG submission 189092) | Soil microbial communities from Maridalen valley, Oslo, Norway - NSE1 | ecosystem: Environmental > Terrestrial > Soil > Boreal forest/Taiga > Bulk soil | place: Norway: Oslo | collected... | reverse complement strand
ATTTATTGACCATGCCAGGACCGGCGACGAACCATCGGAAGCTTGCGCTGCAAACTGCTGCGTGTCATCGCCAGCGACCGTCGCGCTCTGCGGATTCATGGTGAGTTGCGTCTGCGGCGGCGGTGGCGGCTGATTTTGACTTGATCCCAATCCTCCGCAACCCGCCGAAAGGAGTGCGATAGTTCCCACTAGTGAAAGACCAATGCGTTTCACGACTTATCCCCCATTGCGAATCCGTGCGAGATCCGTGGCAGGACGCGTAGCACGGTCGTTGGCCGCCTATAACCCTGGGCAATTATTTAAGTTGTGGCAGGACTGGATTGAGGGAGAGTAGGCAGTATTGGGGCGCTAAGCTACTGGCCATTGGTACACATTCGGGGCAACAGTCCGCACAGGCTAGGACGTGATTGTCCAGCTCACGCGCAACTTCCTTATCTTTCCGAACAGGGGAGTTGATGCCAGCTTCCCTTTATGGAACGGAGGACGGCGTTTGATCTGAGGCCGCCGAAGGCTTGCTATATCGAATGAGAGAAATTTTTGTTCCGCCGGAATCGAGCGAGAGCGCCACAATGCCAACCGTTTGGCCGCGCTCTGCCACGAAGGTGATGTCGCTGTCCGACACCTGCGCATCGCTGAAAATCGCCGGCACCGGCTTGTCGCCCGCGTCGCGCCGCGTAAATGCAGGACTCAAGTGTTTGCCGTACCACTCATCCACAAAATCACGAGTGTCCGTCGTGTGATACGTAGACGTCTCGATCCCATTGCGCGCTTGTTTGACAGCTGTCGCCGCCGTGCTATCGTCCGGCACTATTAGCGATGACCGCGGGTAGACCGGCAAACCCGCACCCATTTCTCCTTCTTTCTCTAGCCGGAGACTTCCCCCAGGAGTTCGCACAGTGTTCATAGCATTTGCAGCCGTGAGTCCCATCGAGCGGATGACCCGGCTGGCCACGAACAAGCCGCCTGCCAGCAGGACTGCGAGGCCTGCAAACAGGGCGATCATCATCCACATAAGCGACTTGGATGACGACGAATTGCCCGAAGTGGATGCTTCTGCCATAACCTGCTTCTCCCAAGCGGGCACAGTTCGCCCTGTTTTTAGTGTGGCAGATAAGCGGCTAACGCCCGCAAGTATGCCGCGGGGCTGTGCTCTAAGCGTTCCTGTTCCACAGTTCAGGCCGCATTTTTCAGGGGCAGGTAGAGTCGAGTTACTATTACTAACCGCAAGGCAGTTTCGGCTGCATTTACCTAAGACCTGTAGGATCGGGGCTTGTTTACGCTGGAAGGGCGATGCCCGCTGAAGCTAATTGAAGCGCACCTTAATATCCGGCCGCTTGTCGAGGTGCACCGAATCCACAAAGCGCACTTGGCGGTCGTCCAAAGTCAGAATCATGGAGGAAGTTCGCACGCCTTCCCCAAAAAAACGCACACCTTTCAGAAGATTTCCGTCTGTAACACCCGTACATGCAAAAATCATTTTCTTCCCCGGCGCTAGATCCTCCGTGTCATAAATTCTCTTGGGATCTTTCACGCCCATTTTTTCGAGCCGTATCTGGTCCTCGGGTTTGCCAGTCACCAGCCGTGCCAGGATCTGCCCGTTCAAACAGCGCAGCGCAGCCGCCGTCAGCACTCCTTCAGGAGCCCCGCCGATTCCCATCACTGCATGCACTCCAGTGCCGACCACCGCCGCGGAAATGCCAGCCGAAAGGTCGCCGTCGCCAATTAATCGTATCCGCGCCCCTGCTCTGCGAATCTCTGCGATGAGCTTTTCATGTCGCGGCCTATCCAGCACGATGATTACGAGATCTTCCACGTCGCGATCCAGTCGCTTGGCAATCGATTTCAAATTATCCGTAACGGGAGCATCGAGATCGACCGCACCCTTGCACGAAGGCCCCACAACAATTTTTTCCATGTACAAATCAGGCGCGTGCAGCAGACCGCCGCGCTCGCTCGCAGCCAGCACCGCGATCGCATTGCCGGCGCCCGTCGCGCACAGGTTCGTACCTTCGAGCGGATCGACCGCAATATCCACTTCGGGGAAAAGCGCCTTGGGCGCGTGCGTCGCGAGGCCCACTTTTTCGCCGATATACAACATCGGCGCTTCGTCGCGTTCGCCCTCGCCAATAACAATCGTGCCATCCATCTGCACGGCATCCATCGTCTTGCGCATCGCTTCAACGGCGTACTCGTCGGCCTTGTGCCGGTCGCCGAACCCCATCGTGCGTGCAGCGGCAACCGCACCGTTTTCCACCACTCGCAGAAATTCCAGGCTAAGTTGTTCTTCCATAAGCGAACGTTCTCCCGGCGGACCGCTATCCTAGTCTAAACACGGTGCGCCAGTCGACACGACACTACCTGTCTGCTGTGTCGCGAATAAGATAGTTCCATCGAAGCTTTAAAACTCAACTACCTGACTTTTTCTAGCACTGCAAATCGCGACTTAAAACTGAAATCGAAACTCGCTCACCTGCATCGGTACACGTTCCACCCCACCGCGCTACAGGATTATGGGGATAGAGCATTGCCCCGCTGACACGGTATCAAGGTTTAGAGGAACCTTTATGAGCACGCCGGCAATAATTATCGCTATCGTGGTCGCAGTTGTGGTTGTGGCCGCCGCGATCATCTTGATTATCCGAAATCAGCGTAGCAAGAGACTCAGAACCCGTTTCGGTCCCGAATACAGTCGAGTCATTGGAGAGACTGGAAGCAAAACGCAAGCAGAAGCAAAACTGGAAAAACTCGAAAAAAGAGTCGAGCGTTTTGATCTAAGGCCACTGTCGCCCGTGGCACGTGCGAATTTTGTAGCGGCCTGGCAGAAGATCCAATCCCGATTTGTTGATGATCCCAAAGGCGCGCTAACCGAGGCAGACAAACTCATCCAAGAAGTAATGGCTGCGCGCGGCTATCCCGTGACGGACTTCGATCAGCGGGCCGCGGATATTTCCGTCAATCACCCTCTAATTGTCGAACATTATCGCGCGGGACACGACATTGCGTTGGAGCATTCCAAAGGCCGCGCAAGTACGGAAGACATGAGACAAGCCATGATTCATTACCGAACATTGTTTGCAGAATTGGCTGATGAACCCGAATTGACCCGTTCTAAAACTGCACGGGCCGGACGCGCCTAACGGTTGCATCCGGAAAATCAAAACTAAACAGGAGCGCATCATGAGCGATGAAATCAAAAAGAAACATTTTTTATCAGACGATTCAGTTTTCTGGGACGAGCCCGATGCTGAGCTGACCACCGCGGACTTGGCTGGAGCCGGGGAATTTGTGCCAAGAACTGCGGAAGTTGACGCTCTGGCGGAAGACGAATCTGTGTTGGAAGTAGAATCGGAACCCATCGAACTTCCTCGCGCGGAGGCTACTGCCGTTGCAAACAGAACCGGAACGTACGCCGCTGCGGCCGCTCCTGCCAAGGAACGGGAGACTGGCCCACTCTTTTCGAGCGGCGAAACGAAAGACCTTCGCTCCCGCTGGGATGCGATACAAGTCGGTTTTGTGGATGAACCTCGCCGGTCCGTCGAGCATGCAGACAATCTGGTCGCAGGAACCATGAAACGGCTTGCGGAAATTTTCGCTCAGGAACGAAGCAATCTGGAAGGCCAATGGGATCAGGGCGAAAACGTTTCGACGGAAGACCTGAGACTGGCATTGCGCCGGTATAGGTCATTTTTCAGTCGCCTGCTGTCAGTTTAGGCGATCACGTTTCGCCGCCGGGTCAAATAGCAGCGGAAAAAACTGACCGCTCATTTTGTTTCCGCGAGGAATCACGGGAACTCCCGAGAGCAGTGGTTCATCCGCATCTGACATCACGCCATCGCGAAATATGTTGATTACCGTCGCGCGTCGCGGCCTTGGCGTATCGTTCGCGCCCGAACCGTGCATCGTCCTCGCATGGTGAAACGCGCTTTCACCTTTTTTCAGCTCAATCGCTACCGGGTTGAACTTGTCTTTCAAATCGTCCGGCAAGCTGCTGCGGATTCCGTCCATCTCCCCCGTCAGTACAGGTTTCGGCAAGTCCGGCCACTTGTGGCTTCCCGGCACGTAATTCAGGCAACCGTTCTCGCGCGTGGAATCGTCCAGCCCAATCCAGCACGTCAAATGAGCCAGCGGCGTCGTGCGCGTCCAATACGAATAATCCTGGTGCCACGCCACCACTCCCCCGTGCCGCGCCGGCTTGCAGAAAAGCTGATCATGCCAAAAGCGCACCGGGCCCTCGAGCAGCTGCGATGCTGGCACAAGGAACGCCGGATTCCACAGCAAATCGTGAAAGCCGGGCTTGACGCGCCACGCTCCCAGCGCGTGAAAGACCACGCGGTTCGCATCGGTCGACTCATTCGAATGATATTCGTGAAAAAGTTCCCGCCCCTCGTGCGCCGGGTCCATCAACTGTTCCAGTTCCCCGCGCAGCGCGTCCACTTGTTCATCCGTCAGGATGCGCACGCCCTTCAAGTAACCATTCTCGCGAAAAAATTCCACTTGCTCGTCGCTCAGCTGATACTTCTCCCATTCCTCAGCCGTCGTCGGCCGCGCGAATAATTCCCCTACCGGACTATGGTATTTAGATAAGTCTTCCACGACGCTCTCCCAGCACGAGACATTTCGCTGAACCTGCCGGGCTAGCCTGCTGGCAAATTCGTTGCGTCCCGCGCAGCAGAAGGGTACCATGCGCACCACTGGGGTCTAACTCCAAAGCCCTGTCTCAAGGAAGTACCGCAGCAAACTCCGCTCCCAAATGGAGAGTCCCCGATCCCGAGAACCAAAGGAGCCAACCGATGAACCAATCAGAAAAAAGTAATCGAGTGGTGTTGTTTCGACGCGCATTGTATGCGGTTCTGTGCGTAGCGATCTTGCTCTTCGTGGTGGAGAGCCGGACGCAGGCGCAGTCCCTCATGACGCGCCATGTGCGTGAAGCGAACTTAAATGGGCAGGCAAAATTCGTCGGCCGGCTCCCAGCAGGACAGTCCATGCGAATCGACGTTGTTCTGCCTCTCCGCAATCAGGCAGGATTGGACAGCTTCTTACGAGATCTCTACGATCCTTCCAGCTCCTCCTACCGGCACTTCCTCACCGTGCAAGAATTTACCGCCAAGTTTGGTCCTAGCCAGGAAGATTACGACGCTGTAATTCGTTACGCGAAAACTCACGGCCTCGCCGTTGTGGGCGGCACTCGCGATGGCATGGACGTGCAGCTCGAAGGCTCGGTGGAAAACATCGAGACAGCCTTCCACGTAAGCATGGGTCTCTACCAACATCCCACGGAAGGCCGTACATTCTTTGCTCCAGACCGCGAGCCCATGGTGGACCTGCCCTTCCAGCTGTGGCACATCTCAGGCCTGGACAACTTTTCCATTCCGCATCCTCTCTACGTCAAAAAGAGCGACTACGCCGCAGCTCATGGCCTCAATGCCAACGCTCTCGTCTCTCACGCCACCACCGGTTCCGGCCCGTCCGCTTCCTTCCTGGGCAGCGACATGCGCGCAGCCTACTACGGTGGAACTGCTCTCACGGGCGCTGGACAGAATCTCGGCCTCTTCGAGTTTCTAGGCACCGACCTCGCCGACCTCACCACCTATTTCAAAAATGTCGGTCAAACCAACAATGTTCCGATAACGCTTCTTTCCACCGACGGCACCAGCACATCCTGCGTGGATAGCAGAGCTGGCGGCAGCTGCGACGACACCGAACAAACGCTCGACATGACCCAAGCCATCGGCATGGCACCCGGGCTGTCAAGTCTTGTGATGTACGTCGGTTCTACCGACACCGCAATCATCAGCGCCATGACGACCCATAGCCCTCTGCCAACAACGATTGGCTGTTCTTGGGGTTGGACGCCCGCCGATCCCAGCACACTTAATCCGTACTTCCAGAAGATGGCCGCGCAAGGTCAGAACTTCTTCGCTGCTTCCGGTGATTCTTCCACATGGTCAAAGAGCAATGAAGCCTGGCCAGCGGACAATGCCTACGTCGTTTCTGTTGGCGGCACCGATCTCGTAACCGCAAGCGCCGGCGGCGCGTGGAAGTCAGAAACCGCCTGGGTTGACAGCGGCGGCGGCATTTCTCCTGACTCCATCCCGATACCCTCGTGGCAATCGGCTGCGGGCGTAATCAACTCCACCAACAAGGGTTCGACGACTCTACGCAATGGCCCTGACGTTTCGGCAAACGCCAACTTCACCTTTTACACTTGCGCCGACCAAACCGCTTGCCTCGCAAACGAGTACGGCGGCACCAGCTTCGCCGCTCCCATGTGGGCCGGCTATATTGCCCTCGTCAACCAGCAACTCGCCAACAATGGCGAGCCGACCATCGGTTTCATCAACCCGACGATCTACTCGCAGAGTGTGACGTCCGCCTATGCCACGGAATTCCACGACATCTCCAGCGGCACATCCGGCAGCTTTTCGGCTACGACTGGCTATGACTTGGTGACCGGCTGGGGCAGTCCGAACGGAACTGGACTGATCAATGCGCTGGCTCCAACCTCGACGAGTCCCACTTTCACTATTTCCGCTTCGCCGAGTGCGGTCTCTGTGGTCCAGGGTGGCAATGGTACATCAACGATCACCAGTGCCGTTTCCGGCGGCTTTAGTTCTGCCGTTGCGTTGACTGCGTCCGGACAACCGGCTGGCGTCACCGTCAGCTTTAGTCCCGCGTCCTTCGCCGCCCCAGGCTCCGGCAGCTCCACCATGAGCATCGCGGTCGCTTCAACGACCGCGACAGGAACTTACACGATCACGGTCACCGGCACAGGCGGAGGCATAACGCAGAACGCCACAGTCGCTCTGACGGTCACCGCCGTAGCCGCGGGCAACTTCACACTCTCCGCGTCGCCAGCTAGCTTGACGATCACTCGCTCATCGCACGGAACAACAACCATCACGATCACTCCGTCCAACGGCTTCGCTGGCAGCGTCACTCTCTCGGCCAGCGGCTTGGGCACCGGTGTTACTGCAGCGTTCAGCCCGAATCCAGCCACAGGCACAAGCACTCTGACGTTGACAGCCAGTAGCACGGCCACGACAGGAACCAGAACCGTGACGATCACTGGCATATCTGGCTCCCTGAGTCACACAACAACAATCAGTCTCAGGGTCCGCCGTTAAACGAAGCCGGTAGCTCGGGTCGACTTCGCGCCTAGCGTGAGGAAGTCCACGCGGCCGAACATCACGAGGTAGTCAGTTACGACCGCGCCGCCAGTCAGCACTGGCGGCGCGATTTTTTCTTGAAGATTCCATCGCAGCGCAAATTTTATGAGAACGATCGCTATCTCATTCGTTCCGTCAGGAATCGATCCGGCGCTTCACAATTTATTTCGCCGTAAACATGCGCATGGTCCTGGCTCTTCTGCGAGCCAGGACCATGCGCACTCTTCTTTACGTGGTTGGCTAGTTGAGTGCTCAGCCCGCTGCCCTCGCCGCGATCTTCGCTTCTGCAACGCGACGGATAAATCGCTTTGTTCGTTCAACGAACGCCAAATGATCTGCCAGGCAGCTTTCCAGCAGCACGCCCGCGCCATGATTACCGGTAAGGTCAGCGGCCGCCACCAACGTGACGTATTCCGCCGTGCGCATGTTGCTCAAGTGATTGGCCTTCGCCAGCACAAAGAGCCGCCTTGCCTCAGGGGATTGAATCTCCGCGAGCTCCCTGCGGAAATCTTCGACAAAAACATCGTGGAGCCGTCCGGTAACATTTACCGGTTTCTCTCCGATCATTCGGAATGTCTCGTCTAGTTTCTCTAGGGTTTGGTGTGACACGAAAGCCCGTGCTTCGAGGGCCTCCTGGATTTCGGAATTCTGGGCCAATTCGCCCAATTCCTTGTAGACCGCCGCCGAACGCTCAGTGCCTTGTCGCACTTGGCTCAGGATCGTTACAAATAGTTCCTTCGGATTCTTAATTGGCATAATCGATTTCTCCTTCGGAAAGCTGTTTGGTTTTCATTGAGTTGCGCCGCTGCAAACCTCATCGAATGCAGGCAGCGCGCCTCAACACTTACAACAACGATGCAAGAGTTCTTTTGACGCATGGCGGAACCGCTGGCTAGTGTCAGTAATTACAATGGCTGCTGAAAAATCCTGGCTTTCAGAAGAAAAGGAAAGAATGTTGGAAATAATTTCTCAGAAGTGAATTTTTTAACACACACTCCAATTTTACGTATGCCCTTGATGAGGACTGGACATGTGACCCGTGGCAGCTTTTGGCCGATGCCAATTCTTAACAAGCATTTAACGTACGGGCGTTTTATTGGTGCCTATAATTTGCGGTACCTGCGGCGCCTGGCTCATACCTGTTTCAACGCGCATGGGTCTTCAGGTGGCGGATGGGAGTTGTGTGTTTTGTACGTCGGAAAATGAGGCGGAATTTTCTGCTGAGAAGAAGTTAGCTCGTGAAACCCCTATTTTGTTGCTAAGGACCTCAGCGTGAATTCCTCGAGTCCAACAGAGTCGGCGGCGGCCGAATCGCGCGGAAAATTAAGCTCTCTACCCGCCGAATTCTGAAAGTGGTATTCTCTATTCGTTCCCAGATGTGAGGCCCCAGTATGCAGCGCACGGGCGCCATGGAATCTCCGGCGAACGTTCTTCGAAGCGTTTTTCTTGCTGTGCTCCCTCTCTGCCTGGCCAACTCTGGCTGCAACTCCTGCTATGCCGGTTTCTGGAACGGGAATCAAAGCGGCGTCGCCTTCAGCAATACGTCCTGCCCTCTCACCAAAGCTACTGGGGCCGTTACATTTCAGATGAAAGAGTCTTCTGCTCCTACGTCGCCTTCCTCGGCGTTTCCATCGCCACTCGCGTCAACACGCGACGCACAGCACATTTTTGTCACACTTCGTGGCATTGAGGCCCATCCAAGCACGACGGCAGACAAGGATTCCCCTGGGTGGGAGGAGCTTGCTCCTGATCTGGCGGCGCATCCGATGCAGGTGGACTTGCTGGCGCTGAACGTCGATTCTCGATTGCTGGGTCTACCTACGAGCGCAAACGTCCCAGCCACAATTCCCGCAGATGAATATCGTCAGCTGCGGCTTCGGCTCGCGCCTTTCAATCCAACCGCGGATGACGTCCTCCCTGAAAGCAACGCCTGTGGCAGTGTCGGTTGGAACTGCATCATCTTCGCCAATCATTCCGTGCGTCCTTTGGAATTCGAAGGTGCGACCGAAGAATTTCACATCACTCCGGAAACCGGCACTGAAAATATTTTCCGTGTTCTTCCCAACGATGCCATCCATCTCGCGATCGAATTCGATCCTGCCTCTTCCTTTTTCTTCGCATCAAACACTGGAGCGCGCCTCGTTCCCGCCTTTCGTGTAGCTTCTCGCACCGAATCGCCCGTTAACACAAATCCGTAAATAGCCTTTACTATCGCGGGCAAGAAAAGCGGACTGTTATTTCTGACGATAGACGTGCCCACGTCAAATTTCCAATATCCATTTTGCTCAATTCCCGGCCTGGGAACGTTTGAAGCGAAGGGAGATTGAAATGCGAGTTCGTTTGTTGTGCGGGCTTTTGTTGTGCGGAGTGGCAGCCGCTTCTGGCCTTTGCGCCCAGCAGCCAAGTGGTACAGGAGGAGACACAAAATCGGAGCAGTCACAGGGAGTGAAAAACGCAAAACCAGAGAAGGCAAAGAAAACGAAAAGCGCAAAACAACAGAAGCCCACGCCTCTTTACACATTTCCGAAGTGTGAGCCGTGGTGGCGTGGCGGAGGCCCCGGACCGGCCGGTGCTGGGACGAAGTAAAGCAGCGCACTCAGGACTTTCCTGCGTGGTCTCCATATTCCCAGTCATAGGGAACGCCGGTATCGCCGAGAATAAACCTCACCAGTTCAGGAAAACCTGCCTCGGAGCGGACATCGTTCGAGAGGATCAAGACGCAACGCTGGCTCGCCTCCACGCAGACCAGGGTGTTGGCCGTCTGGCCGTCGTGTCCGCCCTTGTAGAAACCATGGCCCTGCGGTCCGTCGAAAAGGGTGACGCCGAGTCCCGAGTAGAGGTCCTTGCGCTGTTCAGCTGGCGGCAAGTCGGTAAGGAAAAGTGGAAACAGACTGGCGGTAGGTATATGCAACACCGGCCTTGTGATTTCGGCGCGTGATCCAGGGCTCAGGCCATCGCCGGTCACGAAGGCGGCTGTAAACTTCGACAAGTCGGAAATCGTGGTATTCATTGATCCGGATGCTCGCACCTTACTGCGCTTCTCATGTGGCTGCGGTTGGCCCTGATCGTTCCATCCATCGGCGACATTGGGGTCCTGACCGTTACGCCACACCAGACTTGTGCGGGTCATTCCCAGACGGTCGAAGTCGGTCTTGGCCAAATCTCCAACATCCAGTCCCAGGCCTTGCTCCTTGCGGCCGTGTTCGACGACGAATTGCAACAGGATCAGGCCTTCGCCTGAGTAGCTGAAATGCGTGCCAGGTTCGAAATGGATATGCAGCTTCTGGTCTGGCTCGATGAACCAGAAATTACTGAAGCCGGTGGAGTGGGTCAGGCACATACGCGGCGTGATCTTTTCCCAACGCGGATCCTCCGCGAGGTCCTTGTACGGGCCATACTTGTCGGGAAAAACTGGATCAGGCCCATAGCTGGGCAGCGGCTTGTCGAGATCAGCCTCGATAGGAGTATCGAGCTTGAGCTTACCCTGATCAACCAGCTGCATCACGGTGTATACGAATACAGTTTTTGTCAGGGACGCTCCGTACATGACTGTGTCCGTGGTCAGCGGATCCCCCTTGGCGTTACGGATCCCATACGACTGCACATAGGCGACCTTGCTATGATCGATCACCGCAACCGCCATGCCTTGAGCGTGAGTGTGGGTCATAATCCTGCCCACTTCGGCGTCGATCGCAGCGCCGCCAGGGATCGTTTGCGCGACAACCGCAAACGGAAGACCGAAGACAGCCAAAAACAGAATGGTCCCTTTTTGCGCTTTCATAGCGACAGGCCTTCCACAACTTGACCATCATGACCGATGATTTTTTCCATGGAAAAGTACCTTCCTAAGCCTGCTGGTTGATTATCACTGTATCCTTGGCAAGCCGGAAGTAATCGAATATGCCTGACTTGCGCATAACCGGAGATTGAGGATCGGCCCATTTCACTTTTTCGTGAACGGGCAATCAGCACTACTCAACGACCACGATTTCGGCGGCGTTGTTTGGCGATGTCACCCGGTGATAGCATGCGGCCTCCGGACGGGGCCGGCTAGGCGAAGTTTACACATACATTTAAAAGGAGACCCCTATGAAATGGATCGCTTTCTTATTTATTGCAGTTGTAACGGGGGCTGGCGTTTTCCTGTTAACAGCTCCTGCATCAGGACAAGGCGATGGAGAGGCCGTTCCGATCTTTGGAATCAAGATTCCGCATGGGTATCGAGACTGGAGACTGATATCCGTGGCTCATGAGGAAGGCAACCTGCACAGTTTCGCCGCCATGTTGGGTAATGACGTAGCGATCAAGGCCTACCGCGACGGGAAGCTTCCGTTTCCAGACGGCACCATCATCGCCGCTTTGCATTACAGTCACACCCCGTCCGCGGAAAACGATAAAGTCTTTGGCGATGCCCAATCGTTCGTTCCCGGTCCACAGACCAACGTTCAATTTATGGTCAAGGATTCAAAAAAATGGGCCTCGACGGGCGGCTGGGGATACGCACACTTCGACAAAGACGGTAAACCTGGCACTGCGGCTGCACTCGAAACCTGCGCTCCCTGCCACGCGAAAGCTCCTCGCGACTCCGTCTTCACTCAATATGCACACTGATACCGGGGACAAGACCTTTATGGCACCAGTGAGGTTCGATTCCTAAGCAAACCGGTCATTTCTAAGCCATACAACGACGAGTAATCCGGATCCGCGATTACGAACAGAAACTTCTCCGCAAGAGGTCATCAATCCGCGGCCCCTAAAGAAGCCCAAACCCTCTGCGACCCCGCCCGCATCTCAACGCCGCTATCCGCGGAAGCGATTGACTGGGCTAGAGTCAGCCTCGGCTCTCGCAAGAAAAGGTACAGTTCACCCGCCCATAGCAAAACATCCAGCAAGCGAGCACGCTGCAGATTGCTCAGACTTGCCGAGTGCAGGCTGACCTCCAGCGCCCTTTGCGAGCATTCCTCGATAAAGTCTCGCATTGAGACAATGTCAGTCTGCTCTGTGCTGAACTTGCGGCCACGCGGATCCACCTCCCCCAGCTTTTCATAGCAGCGCAGCAAAAAATGATCCACGCAGAAAGCCTCGTGATCCAGGCTTGTGATCGAAGGACAGTCGCAAGCTTTGGTCCCGCAATCTTCTGCCACCACTTGAGTCAACAATCCATGAGCCATGTCCTTCCCCCTTTTCAGACCACGCGGCGGTCTGCTCTGTACGGGGCAAAAGTAAGACACAAGCCCAGAAGCAGTCCTCTGGAAGTTCTCAGCAAACCCTCCAAAAACTCTCATGCGCGTAACTCTCTCTAAATAAGAGAGATAGCCCATCCGCAGCCAAATGTGAAAAGGGCGCATTGTGAGAACTCCGTGAGGACTTTCTCCCTTACCTGGCGCTAATCTGCATTCGAAAGCAGAAAGGATGATCGGCATGGCGGAACAAACCAAGCACCAACAACTGGAATTGCACCTGGCGGCAAGGGCCCTGGAAGACCCTGAGTTCCGGGTGAGGCTTCTGGAAGACCCGAAACGCACCATCGAACGGGAGATTGGCTTGCAGTTTCCCGCGACGGTCCGGATCAGGGTTCACGAAGAGAAGCTGAATGAGCTTCACGTGGTACTGCCCATTGAAATTGAAACTATAGACGAACGGTCCCTAAGACTGGTTCGTCGTTACGAGGAACACCCTCTCCCCTTCTGGAAGAGGATGCGCGGTCGAAAGTATTCATGAAAGCGCCGCCATTCAACTCGCTCGCTGCTGTTGTCTTATCAAAGACTTTGCTCTCTCATGGACAAAATTGTGGCTGAGATTCCAGCCACCCGAAGGGTATGCTAATGTGCATGTCGCAGAGCGCCTCTGCCACCGGACGACCCACTCCCGACTTCTACGAGTTTGGAATCTATCGTCTTGAACCCTCCACCCGCTCCCTCTATCGTGCCGGTGAATTTGTTCCTCTCACGCCCAAGGTTTTCGACACGCTTCTCATCCTCGTCGAAGAAGCCGGACGCGTCGTCAGCAAAGATGAATTGATGCAAAAAATTTGGCCCGACGCCTTCGTTGAAGAAGGCAGCATCGCCAACAACATCTCCACGCTCCGCAAAATTCTCAATCCCGATTTCGAAGGCGAAGGTCCCATCGCCACCATCGCTCGCCGTGGCTACCGTTTCACCGGCGAAGTCCGTCTCCGCAACGCCTCGGGTGACATCGCGATCCATTCCCCCGCTGCTCCGCCTCTCGCGGAACAAAGTCACGCTGCAACCCACGAAATCCAGCCCCTCGCTGCAACCGCACCCGTCACACGCACCCGCCGCAAAGAAATCTTTCTCTTCACCACCGCTGCCGTTGTTGCCATCGCTCTTTCCGCTCTCCTCTTCGGCATCCACTCCTTCGCCTCTCGCCCCTCCATCGCCGAAAAAGATTCCATCATCATCACCGACTTCGACAACAAAACCGGCGATCCGCTCTTCGATAACGCTCTCCGGCAAGCTCTTGCTTTCGACCTCGATCAGTCTCCCCGCCTCAACATTATTCCCGACCGCAAAGTGGCTTCCACTCTTCGCATGATGGGTCGCTCTTCCCAGGACAAGCTCATGGGAGACACCGCTCGCGATCTTTGCCAGCGCGTCGGCGGCAAAGCGATGCTCGCGGGTAGCATCTCCGCTCTCGATAACAAATACTTCTTCATCGATCTGCAAGCCATCAATTGCGCCACCGGCGAGAGCATCGTCACCCGCCAAGCGCGCGCCTCCAGTCGTTCCGATGTTTTGAATGCTCTCGATCAAGCCGCCTCCAGCCTTCGCGAAAAACTCGGCGAATCTCTCGCCTCCGTTCAAAAATTTTCCGTCCCCGTTCCGGAGTTCACCACTCCCTCCCTCGAAGCTCTCAAAAGCTACAGCATCGGTCACGAAGTCGGCAACGATGGCAACGACTTGGCGGCGCTCCCCTACATCCAGCGTGCCGTCCAGATCGATCCCAACTTTGCCTCCGCCTACAGCGGCTTGGCCATCGCCTACGGCAATCTCGGCGAGTCCGCTCGCGCCGCCGAAGCAGCTCGAAAAGCCTACGAACTCCGCGACCGTGTCAGCGAGCACGAAAGACTTCGCATCGCCGGCAATTATTTCCTGAACGGTTTGGCTCAGCTCGATGAAGCTGGTCGCACCTATGAAATGTGGATGCGCGACTACCCCCACGATATCGAGCCTCATATCAATCAGGGCCAGGCCTTCGCCATGCTCGGCCGCTGGGACGACGCCTTGGCCCCTACAAAGATCGCCGTGGACATGGAGCCTGACAACAGCGTGGCCGCCGCCGATTTCGCCATCATTCAGCTGGCCGCTGGCCGCTATGATGACGCCAGAAAAACCGGAGCTTCTTCCCTCCTTCACAATGCACACGACGGCTATCTCCGTTTGATCATCTATCAGGTTGCTTTTGTTGGGCACGATGTCGCCGAGATGCAGCGCCAGCTTGCTTGGGCGGAAAGCAATTCCGGCGACGCCTATTTGATCATTGATTCGCAGGGCGACACCGAGGCTTACTATGGCCGCCTCAACTCCGCGAATTCCTACTTCGCCCGTGCCGTTGCCGGCGAACAAAAATCCGATAACGCTGAAATCGGTGCCGCGTGGCTC
>Ga0265349_1000035_pt1 | contig 15160 bp, 15 predicted proteins | sample NSE1metagenome_FD_189092 | JGI IMG/M metagenome (GOLD analysis project Ga0265349, IMG submission 189092) | Soil microbial communities from Maridalen valley, Oslo, Norway - NSE1 | ecosystem: Environmental > Terrestrial > Soil > Boreal forest/Taiga > Bulk soil | place: Norway: Oslo | collected... | reverse complement strand
AGAATCTTTTGCTGAATCCATGGACACGCCTGCGGGGCGCTCCGTAACTGCCTTTAATGCATCTCCACTTTGCGGAAAGGGGTAGAGCAAAAGGATCGTTGCGAGCAACATGTTTCACCTCAGTAGTTAAGAGCTATGCATTCCGGTCCCCACTCTCAACTACGGAGAATATACTGTCCAAAAGGGCAGGTGGCACTGGTCCGTTGGTCACATTCTTATTGGTACCCTCCGCTAGCACCTCCGTTTGCCCTTTTCAGGACTCCCGTACTAGCCCTCGATGTGAACACTTTTTCACATTTACGGCACGCCATTACCGCCCCTTTGGAGTCCGGGAGCCCTGCTCCCGCTTTTCTCCTACCTCTTAACAGCCCAGCCAAAATCCTGGGTCTCCCCATTCGGAGTTCGCGCCACTCTGCTATAATCCAGCTCATCAACCGCGGCTCCGTCGCGGCTTCTCTAAAAATGGCGGCCAACGAATCCACCGCAGCCAAGCGCGCTCCTAAACTAGAGCGCGGCCCGCAATCGCCCCGGTTCATCGTCATCGAAGGCCCGCTCCGCGTCGGCAAAACCACGCTAGCCAAAATTCTCGCCGAGCGTCTCCACGCCCGCCGCATCTACGATTGCGAAGACAATCCCTTCCTGGCCGATTTCTACAAGGAAAAGGCCGGCGCCGCCTTCCGCGCCCAAATGTACTTCCTCATCGAGCGCCAAAAACGCATTCGCGAAGCGCTCGCCGTTGAAGCTCCCGGCCCCGTCCTCTCCGATTTCCTCCTCGAAAAGGACCGCATCTTCGCCAATCTCAATCTCGATGATGAAGAACTCAAACTCTACGACCGCTACTATGAATCCCTGGCCGCCGACATTCCCGCTCCCGATCTAGTTATCTATCTCCAGGCCAAGCCAGAAGTCCTCCGCGCCCGCATCGCCAAAAAAGCCTCCCGCGACGAGTCTCAAATCTCCCCCGAATACATCGAAGAAGTAGCCGCAGCCTACGAACACTTTTTCTTTCGCTACGCCGCCTCCGACCTCCTCGTCATCAATACCTCCGACATCGACTTCGTCGAACGCAGCGAAGACCTCCAGCAACTCCTACGCCGCCTCCAAGAGCCGGTGAAGGGCACCCAATACTTCCTCCCCCTAGCGGCTTCTGAATAACGTTTCCCTACATCGCGCAAATTTCTCCGTCTTGTCATTCCGAGCGCAGCAAGGAATCTGGTTCTCTCTTCCTCTGCTCGACTTGTAGGGGCACGGCACGCCGTGCCCGCTCTTTGTGTTTCGCCGGTTGTAGGAGCACGATTCATCGTGCCCCCTTAGCCGCGCTTGATAATTTGTCATCCTGAGCGCACCGAAGGATCATGGCTGACTTGTTCCCTCGCTCCCATCAACCGTGTAACTGACCCGAGGCCAAGCTCCCGCTTATTTCCTACTCTCGATACAAATCCCCCGCGAGATACTTGAAACCCGTATCCACAGCGACGGTAGCGACAGTACTTCCCGGCCCAAGCTCCCGCGCCAACTGCAAGGCCGCTGCAACGTTCAACCCCGACGACGTGCCCGCAAATATCCCCTCTTCCCTCGCCAAACGTCGCGCCACCTCGCGCGCCTCCGATTCCTCCACCGTCCGCACTTCATCGAAATCCCCATCCTTCAAATGCGGCGGCCGGAATCCCGCAGCAATCCCTTCAACACGGTGCGCCCCGCCTTTCCCTGTGGTGAGCACCGGTGACGATGCCGGCTCCAGAGCCATAATCCGCGCCCCGCATCCTGCCTCCTTCAACGCGCGCGAAACGCCCACAATCATTCCCGCGGTCCCCACTCCCCCACAAAACACCGTCAACCCGACGCCCGCCTGTTCCACCAATTCCTTGCCGATTCCCATATAAGCGCGAATCGCGTCCGCGTTATTAAACTGGTTCGTATAGAACGTCCCCGGCTCCTGCGCCAATTCTTCCGCCCGCCGCTTCATCCTCTGATAAAGCTCGGGCACCAGCTTGCCGCCCTCCGTCGGAAAAATCTCCAAGTCCCCGCCAAAAAGCCGCATCGTTCTCAGCTTCTCATCCGAAAATCCGTCCGACGAAATCGGCGTAAACCGATACCCCTTGATCGCACACACCATCGCCAGCGACGACCCCGTGCTCCCTCCCGCCCCCTCAATCATCGCCAAAGCCATGCGATCCTTGTACGACCCAGTCGGATTGTAATACTCCAGCTTAACCAGCACCTCAGCCATCCCCGCCGACACAATCTTCTTCAACCGCACCACCGGCGTATTCCCAATCGCCTCCAAAATCGAATCCCGCACCTGGTTTTCCCCGGCCATGGTCCTTGTCCTCCGTCTCTCTCTGTAACTCTAGTTCATGCAATTGTAGGGGCACGGCATGTTTATCCTGAGCCTCGAAGGGCAGTGCCCGCCATCCGCCTGCAGCCATCAAACTCCGATTCACACTGGCGCATTGGATTGCAATAACGCGTTGATGGTCGCAAGCGGGCAGCCATTGCTCTTGCGAACGTGTCGGCCTGCACAGTGAGAAATCTCTCTTAGCTTTGCCCTTTCTCAGCTTATTAGCACAAGCCTGCCAACAATCTGCTCAACTTTGCGTGCGAGGCCATTGATCAGTATCCCTTGTGGAAATGTAGACGCGCACACACGTCCATCTGACACGTCAATCGCCACCGCTCATCATTGAGCTGCCTGCTAACCCTAGTATTTGCTTTGTTTTAGTCGCAAGCCGCCGCCGGATTCTCCCCGGCCACCAATCTGCCTTCTACCTGTTCGAGTATGAGCTTTCACCGCAACGAACAGGGGCTGCAGACATGTCAGCCAAAAAACTTACCAGCAATCTCCCCCGTCCCGCCGCACCGATTCTTTTCTCCGCGCGGACCCTATCAGCGCTTGCGCTGACGGCACTTGCTCTAACTTCGTGGACCGCCAATCGCCTTTGGCCGCGCCACATGCGCGTCGGGGCGCGACATCGCCATCTCGCTCCGATGGTCAGGGGCCGGAATATCGCGCTCCCCTTTTCCAACGAGGTGGCTTGCGCGGAAATCGCTTCGTTCGACGACCAACTCGAAGCCTTTCTGCGCTACGAATATCTGCGTGGACGCGATCCGGACGAGGCCTCAAAAATCTTTCTGATCGCAGGGCACAGCGGCAAGCGTGCGAACTACAAAATTTATATGCTCGTGGAAAACGATCAGCTCACCGCCGTCCCTCGCCTCAATCGAATGGAATCTCACGGCCTCATCACGCACTACGAACTCGTCGCGTGGACGCGGCAGGATCTCTCTTTCGCACAGCAACAAAGCCGCATGTTCGAGAACGCTTACAACGTTCCTACCGAACAAAAACTGGAAACGCTTCCTTCGTTTCAGCTTCTGCCTGCCTTAGCGGATTTTCTCGTCTTCAAATCGCAGACCGACTGGCGCGTGGTAGGCCAAAGCACGCGGGCGCCTCAGCCGCTCACTCATCATCAGGCGCTGCGGCTCGCTTCGGACATTCTCGACGTCGCGCATTTTTACAATCTGCCGCTGGATTATTTCCTCGGCGTCGGCGCGATGGAAAACAATTACATGGACGTGAACGGTGATCTCACCCACGCCGTTTGGAAAAAACGCGCGGAGCGCGGCGACATCGTTCTCGAACACGGCCGCAAACGCGTCCTCGTGAGCGACTATTCGATCGGCGCGTGGCAAATTTCGCGCGAAACGCTGCGAGCGGCTCATCAGCTCTATTTGAAAGACAAGCGCAACTACGATCAGTTGCCGCCGCGTCTGCGTCCTTCACGCGATCTCGACGTGAATTCCGTCAACAGCGAAGTGCTCACCACGTACGCCGGACTCGTTCTGCGCGATCTACTGGACCGCTTCGGCGGCGACGTCGACCAAGCCATCGGTGCATACAACGGCGGCATTCGGAATCCCAACCCGGCCTACGCCGCCGGGGTGAAAAATGTCGCGCTCTATGCCCGCAGAGTTCTGGAACACGCGCCGCTGCCAGCCGCAAAATCGCCTGCGGCCGCTTTGCCGAATGGGACGGTGCTGTAGTCATGTGCTCTAGCCGCGTGTTTTGTGTCTCGGATTTTTCGGAGGGGGTTCCTGGGCCTGACCTGAGGGTCAGGTTCTTGAATCGTGCGAGCCTGTACGTTTTCGGTGTTGCCTCCTTTCGCCGCTCGCGACTAGAGTGATGGCAGCCCAGTTCCACAGTTCGCAAAATGAAATCTGTCTTGGGAACATCCGCAAGCAAGCCAAAACCTTCGCCTCTTGAGGGCTCCGGCAATTTCCGTGTTCTGCCAGATGGCTCCAACTTGCAGCAAGTTTTGCGCCGCGAGTGGTGGCTGTGGCTCTCCGCAGTATTCGTCACCACACTTTCGTGCGTCGCTTTTCTGCTCTCCTCGTTTACTTCTTTCTTCCGCCACGCCGATCACTTTTATGAAATTGGCGCGGATCAAGCTCGCTGGGCCACGCTCTGTTTGCTTCTCATATTCAATTCGTGGCTGATCTACCGCCAATGGTCTTTCAGGCGTTTGCGGCATCAGTCGGCGGAGCAATCTCTCGACGCGCAGGCTATGCCTCAGCAATTTTCGGCAGCGGCCGGGCTCGATCCCATCACAGGTTTGTACACACGCTCATCTCTCGAGCAACATCTTGGAAAAGAAGTGGCTCGCGCGCGCCGGCAGAATTCGGCGTTGAGCCTCGCCACTATTCACGTGGACGAGTTCGCCCATCTTAGCTCGCGCTACGGCAAGTCCGCTGTGGATGCCGCGCTCAAAGAACTTGCGCGTCGCTTGAAAAAAGCCAGCCGCGGCTCGGATATTGCGGCGCGGCTTGGCGACGACGACTTTCTACTCTTGCTGCCCGAATGCGGTTTGAATGCGGTCAAACAAGTCCTAAACCGTCTAGGCACCGTCGAAGTAAGCGCATCAGGCGAAAGGATTCCCCTCAACTTCACTACCGGCTGGGTCGACTATCAGCCCGGTGACCTGCCCGCCGATTTGCTCAAGCGGGCCGCGGAACTTCTTCACCTCTACGACTCCGCCGCCCAGGAGAGCTTTTCTACAACTCTCGCGCCCCACTAGCTTCCCTCTGCGTTTCGTACCACATTTTTTGTTAACACTGACGCGCTTCCAAACGTCTTGCACTTCAGCAAATTTAAATTGGGGGCGTGTCATGAACTTTCGTTCTGAGAAAGCAGTTGGCTGCTTTCTGTTCTCGCTGATGCTTGTGCCTACCGTTTGCGTCTCACTGGCCGGCGTTCCTTGGCCTTCGGGAACCGGCGCAGTTTCGGAAATTGCGGCAATGCACATTGCTCGTGCGAGTCATAGTTCCACGCTGCTGCCGAACGGCAAAGTGCTGATCGCCGGAGGGTTCGCTGGGAGCGGCGGCGAGTACAACCCACACCGGACCGCGGAACTGTACGATCCGAACTCGGGGACGTTTCAGTCCGTCGCTGAGATGAGCATTGGGCGCTCGGGGCACACCGCTACGCTTTTGAAAAACGGCAAAGTGCTGATCGTTGGCGGCTGGACTGGCCGTTATGATCTTCGTGGCTCCGCGGAAATTTACGATCCCGCGGCGAATACATTTACGGCGACGGGAAATCTGGTGATCGAACGCGCGGGAAATACGGCGACACTTCTTGCGGACGGCCGGGTGCTCATCGTTGGTGGCGAAGATCGCCAGGAAAATAAAATCGCCAGCGGCGAGATCTATGATCCGTCCACGGGAAAATTTACCCAGACAGGCAGTATGGCCGACGCGCGCGCAGCGCACACGGCGACGGCACTCAAGGATGGCCGAGTCTTGATCGTTGGCGGCAGCTCAGGCCACTACCCTTCGCAAAACGTCTATCGCTCCGCGGAGCTTTTCGATCCGGCTACGGGAAAATTCAGTTCTGCCGGCCAGATGAGTGTGGGCCGACACAAACACGCGGCGATTCTTCTTCGCAGCGGAAAAGTACTCATCGTCGGTGGCTCGGATAACCGCGATTGGCACGGCGAATACGCGAGCGCAGAAATTTTCGATCCTGTCTCCGCGACCTTCACTACAACCGGCGCGATGAGTACTCCGCGCTTCAAATTGCCCGCTGCTGTGGCGCTGCTCCCGAACGGTAGAGTCCTCGTCGCCGGAGGCGGTCCCTCCGCCGAGCTGTATGACGAAACCACGGGCACGTTCAGCAAAGTTCCAGGTTCGTTGGGAGCCGCGCGCTTCTTCGCCTCCGCAACGCTCCTGCCCAGCGGCAAAGCACTGATCACTGGAGGCTACGCCGAAAGCGGCGGCAACCTTCCCGCCACGCCCGCCTCCTGGCTTTACCAGCCATGACTGAACGCTCCAATCGGTAGATGATAAAATGGCCTCACATGGAGGCCACAACGCAAATGGCTGGCATGAACAAGAAACGCGTCGAAGAGATTTTTACCAAGAGCAAGCAAGAGAAGTGGCCATACCCAACAATTTTCGATGCTCTCAAAGACGCGGGCGTCGAGCACTACGAAACAGAAGTCGCTACCCACGGCATTGTTTATCACGGGTCGGGAGACTCCATCCACGAGCCTCCGCCTCCGGGATTCACTCCGTTGAAAGTCAGCGCAGACTTTGATGCTGCGGGGGTGAACCTTGCCATAGAACGAAACAAAACCAAGCCGGATTATATGGTGTTCCTGCAGGAAATCGCGCGCGCCGGAGTCGTTCGCTATCGAGTGGACATGAGCGCCAGGACCGTCAGCTATCTTGGCGGCGCCAGTCAGGCCTACGTGGAACCGGTTCCGCAATTTTAGCTTCCGCCTCAGCGGCACGCCGTGCGAATTTCCTTCGCTGAATTGCCACTTCCCTCTAGAATTCTCCGGGCGTCGAAAGACGCTGCCCATAGCATCGGATGATTCACCGGAGGAGCGGCCATGAAGACGGGGCAACCAGCAAAATCTCCGAAAGTTCTGGTGATCGACGTTGGCGGGACCAACATCAAGGTTCTGGCGACGGGGCAAAAAGAGCCGCGCAAATATCCTTCCGGCCCGACGATGACACCGCGCAAGATGGTGAGCCTGGTGAAGAAGGCCGTGGCCGATTGGGAATTCGACTGCATTTCGCTGGGCTATCCGGGACCGATTATCAATGGTCATCCACTCCGCGAGCCGCACAATCTGGGACACGGCTGGGTGGGTTTCAATTTTCATAAAGCATTTGGCTGCCCTGTAAAGATTCTCAACGATGCCGCCATGCAAGCGGTTGGCAGTTACAAAGGCGGGCGGATGTTGTTTCTCGGATTGGGCACGGGATTGGGATCGGCGATGATCGTCAACGGAGTTTTGCAGCCGATGGAGTTGGCCCACCTTGGCTACAAAAACGGAAAATCCTACGAAGACTATCTTGGTTTGCGCGGCCTGAAAAGAATGGGCAAGAAAAAATGGCGGCGGTACGTGGCCAAGGTTACGAAGAGTCTGAAGGTCGCGCTCGATGCGGATTATGTGGTGCTGGGCGGTGGAAACAGCAAGTTGCTGAAAAAGCTGCCTCCTGGGGCCAAGCTTGGAAACAATGAGAATGCGTTTCTGGGGGGCTTTCGGATGTGGCAGAAAAATCAGGTAGAGAACCCTTTTTGATCGTCTCGTTTCCCATTTGACGGGAGAGAGCGCCGCCTCTCCAGCAGCAGTCGGGGATAGCTGTAAGGCGGACGTCACAACTTCCAATCTTGCTCTTCCGCTTGTATATTGCAGCCGAACTTCGAGGAGACTTTCGTCATGGAACTTTGGTCACGCCGAAAATTCTTTCTTACGTCTCTTGCCGGCAGTTTTGCCGCAGGCGCGGGCAAAGCTTTTAGGCGCACGCTTCCGGTGGATAAAGTGGAGTCGCCGACGCCAATCGCGCCAGCGCAAGGCACGCGCCCGATCATTATTTCAAGCGCAAACGGACTTCACGCGCTCGATAAAGGTATGGACATTCTGAAGAAGGGTGGCGACACGCTGGACGCGGTTGTTGCGACCGTGACTATCGTCGAAGACGATCCCAACGATGACTCCGTGGGCTTCGGGGGCTTGCCGAACGAGGAATGCGAAGTGGAACTGGACGCTAGCGTGATGCACGGTCCAACGCACAGGGCAGGGTCCGTCGCCAGCGTGCGGCGCATCAAGAATGTCTCGCGGCTAGCGCAAACGGTGATGGAGAAGACAAATCACGTCATGATTGTTGGCGAGGGCGCTCATCGGTTTGCCGTCGATGAAGGTTTTGAGGATATGAGCCTGCTCACCGAGCATTCACGCAAGATTTGGCTGGCGTGGAAGGCGGCATCCTCGGTGAATTGGCGTCCTGGAATTGATAGCCCGGAATGGAAAGAACACGTTGCTGCCATCTTCGATGGTGATAAAGAGAAAATCGCTTATGCCGAACGCGTGATTGCGCATCCCCCTACGGGGACAATTCCGTGCATGGCGGTGAATGAAAAAGGAGACATCTCAGCTACAACGACCACGTCAGGACTTGCGTGGAAAATTCCTGGGCGGGTGGGGGACTCACCGATTATCGGGGCAGGCTGCTATGTGGACAATGAAGTCGGTGCGGCGGGCTCGACTGGAAAAGGCGAAGAAAATATCAAGATCTGCGGCGGACACACAATTGTCGAAATGATGCGGCTGGGAAAGTCGCCTCAAGATGCCTGCCTTGAGGCGCTGGCGCGCATCGCACACAACTACAACAATGACAAGAAGAAGCTCGCAACGTTTCACATTTTCTTTTATGCGCTAAATAAGGACGGAGTGCATGGGGCGGCTTCACTATGGCGCAATCACTACGAGGAGCCGCAACACTCTGTATATGCCGTGCACGATGGAACGCAGGCGCGGTTGGCAGAATGCAAACCATATTTCGACGAAATCAATGCGCATGGATAATGTCCGCGGATAAAATGGATTTATGGACCAAGCGAACATTCTGATCATCGGTGGTGGTGTCGTTGGCTGCGCGATTGCCCGGGCCGTTTCGACGCAATGGGAAGATGTATTTCTCGTCGAGCAAAATCCCAAGCTTGGCATGGCGACCAGTTCACGCAATAGTGGGGTCGTGCATTCCGGCATCTACTATCCGAAAAACTCATTGAAGGCGCGGCACTGCATCGGAGGCAACCGGCTTACCTACGAATTCTGCAAAAAACATAATGTTCCGTTTCGCCACACGGGGAAGTTGGTTGTTGCAGCAAACACGCATGAAGAGGCGGATCTTGAGGCGCTGAAGAAAAAAGGCGAAGACAATGGCGTAGAGGGATTGCGCATCATAGGGCCGGAGGAGATTCGCAAGCGCGAGCCGCACATCCGTGGATCGGCGGCGATGGTGGTGCCTTCAACGGGGATCGTTTCAGCAGAGGAGTTAGTGCACGCGTATGCGCGGATTGCTACGGGGCAAGGTGCGGAGATTGTTACGCATGCGCGCGTGGTTTCGCTGGAGCCTATAGGGGGCGCGATACGCGTTGGACTGCGCATCGGCGACGAAGAGGATGTGCAGGACGAAACGATTGAAGCGCGTTGCGTGATTAATGCTGCCGGGCTTTACGCGGATGAAGTGGCGGGGTTGCTGGGGAATACATCGTGGAAGATTTATCCCGTGCGCGGGGAGTATTGCGAGGTGCGCGGGCCGCGGGCTTCCTTGATCAACGATCTCGTCTATCCCCTGCCGCACCACGATGGGCTGAGTCTCGGCGTGCATTTCACGAAGACTCTGTGGGGAACGTTTCTGCTCGGTCCTACCGCGACTTACGTGGATGGAAAAGAAAACTACGAGAAAAACCGGCTGCCGATTGCGGCTTTTGCCGAAAGCGCGAAGACGCTTTTGCCGGAGATTGAAGAGAGCGACTTGCATCTTGGCTATTCGGGGCTGCGGCCAAAGCTGGTGCCACCTACGGGCCATGGTATTGCGGATTTTGTGATTACGCGTGATCCGGCGGTGCCGCAAGCAATTCAGTTGGTGGGGATTGAGTCGCCCGGATTGACGGCGGCGCCGTCGATTGCCGAGCATGTGGCGGGGTTGGTGAAGGAAGTTTTGACGTGAGCTGAGAGACCCGCAACTAGAATCCGACAATTAGTCGGAAAAACTGTTTTTTGCCCAACCTAACTAGAGAATTTCTCTTTTCAGTCAGATTGATTTTGGCAGTCGGATCCTTTAGAAGGTCCCCATCAATTTCAACAGCCCCTTGTTTCATTAGGCGCTCGGCTTCGCTGGCTGACGGTACTCGTTTGGTCTGAGTGAGCAGCTTGGACCATTTCTCGATCCCCGTTGTCGCAACATCAAAAGGCAACCAGGGGCCAAGGTCTCTAATATCTCCATTCTTCAAGTCTTCGCGCCAGACTCCGCCCACCTTGGAGTCCCACTGGACATAGATTTCGATTGACTCTTCGGGGGCTTGGCGGTCGCGGAAGACACGCTGGAAGTGTTCGGCGGCTTTGCGTCCAGCATCTTTTCCGTGAAAATCAGAAACGATGAGTTCGGCAAGTTCCATCTTTCTTTCCATCGGGTGAGGATCGAGCATTTTTGTCAGTTCGTTCTGCGGGCGGCTTGTTGGATATCCTTGCACACCAAGCATTTGGTCGAGCGCAGAAGACCTGTCTGTCAATAAATCTGTGTAGGTTGGAATCAGAGCATCTGGAATCGACATAAGTTTGCCGAACATCTCGTTCGGCGTTTCAGTGATACCAACGTAGTTGCCGAGGCTTTTGGACATTTTACGCTGGCCGTCGAGGCCAACGAGGATGGGCATGGTGACGGCGACTTCGCCGGCGAGGCCGTAGGCGCGCTGAATATCGCGGTGCACCAGAATATTGAATTTTTGCTCGGTGGCGCCGAGCTCGACGTCGGATTTGAGAGCGACGGCGTCGTAGGCGGTCAGTAGCGGGTAGAGAAGTTCGTGGACGGAGATGGGCTGGTGTTGTTCGAGACGGGAGCGGAAGTCTTCGCGCTCGAGCATGCGCGCGAGGCTGTAGTGGCCGCAGATGTGGACGATGTCGTAACTGGAAAGTTTATCGAGCCATTCGGAGTTGTAGCGGACTTCGGTTTTTTGCGGGTCGAGGAGTTTGAAGACCTGCGCGAGATAGGTTTCGGCGTTGGCATTGACCTCTTCGCGCGAGAGGGGCGGGCGGGTTTCGGAGCGGCCGGTGGGATCGCCGATCATGGCGGAAAAATCGCCGATGAGGAAGATCGCGGTGTGGCCGAGGTCTTGAAAATGTTTCAGCTTGCGAAGGACTACCGTGTGGCCGAGATGAATGTCGGGGGCGGTGGGGTCGACGCCGAGATAGACGCGGAGCGGAGTGTTTGTTTTGAACGAGTTTTCGAGTTTCGCTTTCAGCTCGGCTTCGGGAATGATTTCGGCCGTTCCTTTTTTGAGGTAGGCGAGCTGTTCTTCAACGGGTTTGAATTTGGTTTCGGACATTTTTTAGTTCGATTGAATGACGCGGCGGCCTTCGATTTTGTAGCGGCCTTCGAGGACGATTCGAACGGCTTCAGAATAAATCCTGTGTTCTTCGTGCAAAATGCGCGCGGAGAGAGTTTCCTCCGTGTCGTCGTCGTTTACAGGCAAGACAGCTTGGAGAACGATGGGACCAGCGTCAAGATTTTCGTCAACGAAATGGACCGTGCATCCGGCGAATTTGACGCCATACTCGAGTGCTTGGCGCTGCGATTCGAGCCCCGGAAATGAAGGCAGCAGCGACGGGTGAATATTCAGAATACGATTCGGGAATGCAGCTACAAAATATGGCGACAGCAGGCGCATGTAGCCGGCCAGACAGACGAGGTCGACTTTGTGCTCATTGAGGACCGCGACGACCTGGCGGTCATACGTTTCGCGCTCCAAACCTTTAGAAGGAACCGCTCGCGTCGCGATGCCGCGCGATTTTGCGCGATCGAGGCCGGGTGCGCCTTCCCGGTTGCTGACGACTATCGCGATCTCCGCGTTGGGAATTCGGCCGGAAGCGATGCTCTCCGCGAGCGCTTCGAAGTTCGAACCGCGGCCGCTCAGCAGCACGCCTATGCGCTTCTTCATAAACAAAAAACGTTAACACAACCGCGAGCATCGGCAAAACTTGGGTGTACCTGAGCACCGCCCGCAGCGAGTCCACTGTGACAGGCAATGGCATCGCAAAGTTGGCGGCATCGCGCTAGAATGCCCGTTCGCCGAACCTAAATTCCTTTCGAAAGCGTAGACCATGACCAACCGCACCAATCTGTTCCGCAGAAACATTCTCAAGACAGCGGCGATTTTCCTTTTACCGCTTGGCTTTTGCGCTGTCGTTTCTTATGCGCAGCAGGGCGCGACGAAGAGCGCTGTAGCGGGCGGAGCGGCAGGTTCGCACGATCCTGCGGAGCCGCCGCAGAACGCGCCGCACCCGAAGATTTTGCCACGGCCGGCCGGCGCGATTGCGCGCTCAAGCATTAATGAAGCGACGATGCGGACCATCATTCATGAACAAGTCAGCTGTGGGACGCGGCTGACGCTTTCTTCGTGGACCGATCCAAAGCGCGGAATCGGCTGCGGACGCGACTTTATTACGGCGCGATTCAACGAGATCGCGAAGGCTTCCGGAGGCAAACTGGAAATCGTGGTGGACAAATTCGAATCAAAGTCGGAGCGGACGGGACCGAATCCGGTGCATCTCGAAAATGTCTACGGGATATTGAAAGGCTCAGATCCGAATCTGGCAAAGAATATTTTCATTGTCGTGGGCGACTTTGACTCGCGGCCTTCAAACGTGATGGATCCCGAAGCGGACGCGCCAGGGGCAGACGACGACTCTTCCGGTGTTGCGGTGGTCCTGGAGTCAGCGCGATTGCTGAGCAAGGCGGCCGCGGCTGGACATGGCGGCCGTGCGACGGTTTTGTTTGGCGCGCTCTCCGGCGAAGAGCAAGGGCTGTTGGGAGCGTATCGTTTGCTGGAATGGACGAAGGAGCAGGGGTACATCGTGGGAGCGATGATGGACAACGATATCGTCGGCGCGGATCCTGCGCCGGGCGGCCCGCATCGCGTGCGCGTATTTTCGGAGAATGGCACGATCGAGGACTGCGATGGGCCGCAGCGCGAACTGGCGCGTGCGATCGAGGAGATTAACGGGCGGTCAGCGATTCGAATGATTTTTCGGCTGGACCGCTATGGGCGCGGCGGCGACCACTATCCATTTTCCAAGGCCGGGTTACCTGCGGTGCGCTTCACGGAGCCGCTGGAAAATTACAATCACCAGCACCAGACGCCGCGTACTGAGAGCGGCATCGAATACGGCGACTACGAAAAGTTCTTAAATTTTGCGTTCATGGGGAATGTCGCGCGCGACAATGCGGAAGTATTGCGGCAATTAGCGCTGGCACCGGCGCCGACGACGACTGTCCGACTGACGGGCGCGGTTACGCCCGATGCGAAAGTTTCGTGGGCAGCTGAGGATGATGCGGACCGCGCTGGCTTTGAGATTTTGTGGCGCGAGACGACCGAGGCGCGGTGGAGCGTTTTCGATTTTGCGGAAAAAGCTGGGCAAACGGTGTTGAAGGATGTTTCAACGGACAATCACTACTTTGCGGTGCGTTCCGTTGGCAAAAACGGAGCACGGTCGATCGCCGTGATCTCCGAAGCAGAGCGGCGTGCGCCGCCGACACCGACCGCGCCGAAACAGTGAATAAATATGCCGAAGAGGAAGCGCCTCATGGAATGGCAGAAAGTCAGCAGAGAGAGGTTTCAATCCATTCTGGACGAGGAGGTCGCGGCCCTTCCTCAAGAAGCAGGAAAAATCCTAAAAGTACGCGCTGTACCGATTTTTGAGCAACCGTGTTTAAGGAGTGAAGATTACGGTATCGAGAAGGTGTTTGCCGTAGCTCGAGCCGAAAATCGAGTGCTCTTCTTCGATGATGTTGAGGATGAATTCGGTGTCGGGATTCCAGATAACGACGGCGTTCTCAGAGATCTTGGAACGTTTGGTTCGTTCATAGCAGCTGTACTAGCTCTCTAAGATCGAACTAATTGAACGAAAATGGCCAACAGTTGGTGACTTTGCACGGCTGAGGCGCAGCGTGCTGCGCCCCTACAACGGACAGTGAAACGCCCAAGCGGATACGCCTCAGTGTTTAGGCGGCGCGGTGGGCTGGGCAAAGGTGATGAAGTGGCCGCTCGGGTCTTGAACGGCGAATTCGCGCATGCCGTAGAAGGCGGTGCGCTCGGGCATGACTTTTTGCACGTCCTTCATGGCGGCTAGAGTGGCGTCCAGGTTGTCTACTTCCATGTACAAATACGTGGGACCTTTTCTGGCTGCTGCGGCCATAGCGGGTGGGGCATCGTGTTCGACGCTGGCGTAGGTTTGGTACATCACTTCCACGCTGCCTTTTTGGAAGGCGACGAAGGCGAGTTTGTTGCCGTCGGGGACTTCGATGGTTTTGGTGAACCCAAGGCGATCGACCCAGAAGGGGAGGACGGGCTCGATTTCGTTGACTAGCAGGACTGGGGTGATTTTTTTGACGTTCATGGACTTCTTCTCCTCGATTTGATTGGCTTGCATCTTGGCAAATCCGAAAAACAGAACAGCGAATAGAAAGGCAAAGGTTAAGGCGCGCATGTCTAAATTCTCCTTGCGACATATACTAGTCTCATTTAGACTAGCTAAGAATAAGTAGGGCAAATACGATTGTCAAGGAGGTTCTTATGATCGAGAAAACGCGCGAACTCGGAGATTTGATATCCATCGGGCCGGCGATGCTGCGCGATTTCGAGTTGCTGGGGATTCGAAGTGTGACTCAGTTGGCGAAGCAGAATCCTCTGCGAATGTATGAAAAGATGGGACGTTTGACGGGGCAGCGTCAGGATCCGTGTGTGCTGGATACTTTCTGTGCGGCGGTGGCGCAGGCGAAGAATCCGCGGGTGGCGGCGGAGAAGTGCCAGTGGTGGTGGTGGAGCAGGGAGAGGAAGAAACGAAATAAGGACATAAAGAAGTAAGGACAAAGAAAGATAAGGATAACGCAGAGACACAGAGTACGCAGAGGAGCGCGGAGAGATTGAAGAAAACAGGTAGGGCGAAAAAGAAATTGGGACTTACCACGCCGGATTTGGTTCTTTTGAGTTTACTGGCGGAGCGGCCGATGCACGGATATCAGGCGAATGCGGAATTAGTGAGGCGAGAGATAAAGGATTGGGCGGGAATTTCTCGGCCGCAGGTTT
>Ga0265349_1000034_pt1 | contig 15255 bp, 14 predicted proteins | sample NSE1metagenome_FD_189092 | JGI IMG/M metagenome (GOLD analysis project Ga0265349, IMG submission 189092) | Soil microbial communities from Maridalen valley, Oslo, Norway - NSE1 | ecosystem: Environmental > Terrestrial > Soil > Boreal forest/Taiga > Bulk soil | place: Norway: Oslo | collected... | reverse complement strand
ACTAGTGGCGGCTCACGAACCCGGCATACTCAAAAGGGCCTGAACGGCCCTGCTGGGGCCTACTTATTCGCGTTTTAGAGGCCTCTCCATGATGTTCCGGATGGCCTCCAGGGGTGGCCTGCCCAGGTGCAAGATGGCGTCAACTTGCACAGTGATCGGGAGCTCGATCGTTGCCTCGCGGGCAAGCGCTAAAAGTGCGCCGGCGGTTCCGACGCCTTCGGCGACCATTTTCATACCTTCTAGGATCGCGGCCAAGGAACGACCTTGGCCCAGTTCGATTCCGACGCGGCGGTTCCGGCTCAGCGAGCCGGTGCACGTCAGGACGAGATCGCCCAGGCCCGCTAGACCACTGAGTGTTTCCCGTCGCCCGCCGAGGGCCATCACCAAACGCGTCATTTCCGCCAGGCCGCGCGTAATCAGCGCCGCTAACGGATTGGAGCCGAGACCTAGTCCTTGGCAGACGCCGGCCGCAATGGCTATGACGTTTTTCATGGCGCCAGCAAGCTCGACGCCGAGCACGTCGTCGTTGGTATACAAGCGAAAGTTCGGTGCGGCGAGTTCTTCCTGGAGCTCGGCAGCTAGCTCGGTATACCTCCGAACAGATGGCGCTAGGACGGAGATACTATGGTCGTGCGAAGCGATCACAACGGCTGTCGGCTCACCGCGCGCAACCTCTTCGGCAAAAGAGGGTCCCGATAGAACTGCGACCCCCAAAAGAAATTCCGGCGACACGACTTGGGAGATGACCTCGCTCATGCGCGCATGGGTGGCGGGCTCAAGCCCTTTCGTGGCGCTCACAATCGGAATGCCACGGGTCAGGTGCGGCAGAATCCGCCGGTAAACGCTGCGAGCGTGCGCTGCAGGGATCGCGCCGATGACGATCTCAGCGTTTGCGAGTGAGACCGCCGGGTCATGAGTGATCTGGACGGTCTCCGGCAGTTTGTGACCCGGGAGATAGGTTTTGTTCTCGCGGCTTCGCCGGATGGATTCTGCGAGCGTCGCGTCGCGCACCCACAGGGAAATCTCGTGCGACTTATTCGTGCGAGAGAGCACGATCGCAAGCGCTGTGCCCCAGCTTCCGCCGCCTAGGATAGCGATGCGTTTCAAGGTGCATCCTCTTCGCGTGGCTTCTTGCGGAACGAGAATTTCGGCTCGTCGCCCTGGACAAGTCGTTGGATGTTGGCATCGTGCTTGTAGACAATCAGCAGCGCGGCCGCGAGTGAGCCGAATGTGACCGCGTAAGGTGGCGCATGATGCGGCGCCCAAAAAAAATAAATCAACGAGGGCATGGCCGCCGCGGCTGACATCGACCCCAATGAAACATAGCGCCAGTACACTACGACCAGCACGAACAATATTGCGGATCCGAGAAACGCAGGCGGGCATAACACCAGAAAAACGCCCGCTGCCGTGGCCACTCCTTTGCCTCCATGAAAACCCAGCCAGATCGGAAAGCAATGACCGGCAAGAGCGCACAGGCCAGCAATCATCATCCACGTCGAGCTCTGGTCCGAAAGCCGCGCGGCCAGAACCACGGCAAACGCGCCTTTCGCGGCGTCGAGCAGCAGTGTGAGGATTCCTGCGACCGGCCCGGCGACGCGCGCCACGTTTGTCGCTCCGATATTGCCGCTCCCCGCTGTGCGCACGTCCGCCCCGCCAAAAAGCTTGCCCACCAGCAAGCCAAACGGAATAGATCCGAGAAGATACGCAGCCGCAGGAATCGAGAGGAGTGTTGCGTTCAGCTCGCCCATCTGGCGCTAGGCCTCCAACGTGAAAGGAAAAGATGCGAGGGTAGTGTACTCGGCGCCAGAGGGCTTCAGCTTGCTTTCGATGAGGTAGAATTCCCGCGTTTGGAACGAACCGAACTCCCTCGCTCTGTTGTCCTGGATCACTGCGCGAAGTCTTTCGTGCAGGCCGGGCGGTTCGATCCTCGCCAGCGTTAAGTGCGGCGTGAAAGCGCGGCGTTCACGCGCGACGCCTTGCGATTCAAGAGCGCCATCGATATCTCCCGCGAGCGTCGTCAAGTTCGTCGTAGCATCTAAGCCAGCCCACAAGACGCGCGGGTAATTTTCATTGGGAAAAAATCCGAGTCCATGGAATTTGAGATCCACTGGCGCATCCGAGCGTATCGCTGAAAGTGCGCTACGGATACTGTCGAGCTTTGTCGGCGATACTTCGCCGATGAATTTAAGCGTCACGTGAAGATTCTCCGGGCGCACCCAGTGCGGCCGCTTGTCTGCCACTTTTGAGGACAAATCGCGCAAGCCTCTTATTTGTGCCGCCAAATTGTCTCGCACCGCAGAGGGAATCTCCAGCGCGACAAAGAGGCGCACGTTCAGGCTCGCTTCAGGGACTGCTTGCCGTTGTAGAGAAAGTGTATGCGAACCATATCGAGCGCGGCTTGGCTCGCCTGCCAGCGAATCGATTCGCGATCGCCGGGGAAGCGCACGCCCCGCTCTTTGACGCCTCCGGCATGTGATAACGCGATGTGGACCGTTCCGACGGGTTTTTCTTCGGTTCCACCGCCAGGGCCTGCGATGCCCGTGATGCCGAGACCAAAAGTGCTTCCAACGCGCCGCCGAATGCCGTCGGCGAGTGCCACGGCAACTTCTGCGCTGACCGCGCCCTTGGCCTGGATGAGTTCCGCAGGGACTCCTGCCCATGCCGTCTTGAGTTCGTTGCTGTAGCAAACCACTCCGCCAAGAAAATACGAAGAGCTGCCTGCGATGCTCGTCAACCGCTGCGCAAGCAGGCCGCCTGTGCAGCTTTCTGCTGCCGAGATCGTGGCGTTATGCATCATCAATTCCGCCGCGATCACTTCTTCGAGCGGAGACCCATCTTGGCTAAAGATGCGGTCCGTCAGCGCAATCTCGAAGCCGCTTACGATTTCGTCGAGTACTTTTTTGGCGTGCTCCGGGTCGTCCGTCCAGATGCGCAGATGGACTTGGGTCTCACCAGGCGCGGCGAGGATCGTGGTGGCCACATCGGGGAAACGTTTGTAAATGCCAGCAATTCGCTGCTCGACGTGCGATTCTCCGAGGCCGGTGACGCGAATCTCGCGGTGAAACACGCGCACGCTGGAGGTGCGACGCTCCAGCCGCGGCAAAACCTGTTCGCGGAACAACGGCTTCAACTCGCGCGGGGGGCCCGGGAGCAGCACGATGAAGTGTCCGCCGTCTTCCAGCCACAGGCCCGGAGCAGTGCCGCGCGGATTCTCCAGGATTTCCGCGCCCTCGGGCACCATCGCCTGGCGCACATTGACTTCGGGCATCTCGCGGTTCAAGGCGCGGAAACGCCCTTCGATGTAACGAAGAATTTCGTCGTTGCGCTGCAGCTTCCGATGGAGCAGTTCCGCGACGGTCTCGCGCGTTAGATCGTCTTCGGTGGGGCCAAGTCCCCCCGACGCAATAACGAGCTCCACTCGATTCAACGCGTCGCGAAACGCCTCACTCAGCAAATCCCGGTTGTCGCCAACGACCGTCTTCCTCACGACTTCGATGCCAATCTTATTCAGCTCTTCCGTCAGGAAGAGCGAATTGGTATCAAGCCGGTCCGGGGTGAGCAACTCCGAACCCACTGCGATTATTTCTGCTTTCATCGTGTCAATTATCCGAGAAGTGGCAGGCCGCGGATATCCCAGTCGAGCGTGAAGAGCGCGCCAGTCGTGGCAAGAATCGCTCTGCCTGACGGCTGTAGCGCCATGCCTACGAGGCCGGAACCGCTTAGTACGACATCGGCGTGCGCCTGTGGCGTGATGCGAATGATGCCGCGCCTCCCGCCGTAGGATGCAGCAACGTAGAGATTGCCGTCGCGGTCAAACGCCAGCCCCTGCGGACGTCCGAGGCCGCGGAAGAACGTCGTGACATCGCCGCCCTGCGTGATGCGATAAACGCGGTCGTAGCTGGACGTCGTTGGCCCTGTAACATATAGGTCGCCGTTCGGGTGAAACGCGAGATGATACGCCGAGAGCGACGGCTCGATGGTCGCAAAAACAAAAACTTCGCGGCTCGGACTAATTTTGAAAATAGTGCCGCTGCGGTCGCCCACGTAGAGATTCTCGGCGCGGTCGAACGCAATGCCCGTGGCGACGCCCATGCCCTCGATCCACTGTTCAGCGCGCCCCTCGGGCGTGATCCGGTGAATCGTGCCGTCGTTCCGGCAGGAGACGAAAAGATTTCCCGCGCGGTCCACGGCCAAGCCGCTGGGATTCATCAGTGCAGTGACGAAAGGCTTTACGCTGTAGTTCGCCGTGATTTTGTAGAGCGAAACGGGAACGCGCTGCCCTCGATTGCCTGAAAAAGTGACATAGGTATTGCCGTAAGCATCGACCGCGGGGTTTGCGATGGGATGCAAGTTATCAGCAATTTGCACGCCGATGGAAACCGGATGCGGCTGGCTTTCGTTCGCAGCACTGAAAACCCGGACCATGCTGATGGTCGCGCCATCGGGAACTCTCACAATCAGCCGGTTTTCGCTTGCCAGTGCTAGCCCCGCTTCCACTTCGCCAAACCGCACTACCGGCCGAGGGTGAGCGCGCGAAGCGAATCCGCTGCCGTGAATGACGATCTCGCCGCCGGGAATAGCAGCCGCAGGCGCAACTCTATCAATACGGGGGATGCCGTTTTTTTCTGCCGACGACCCGAAGCCGAATTTCATAACCAGCCGAGCAACCCAAAGTGTAGCGCCACTCGCAACAGGATAGCAGCGTAGATGCCCGCCATCCAGTCATCCGCCATGATGCCCCAACCGTGCGGAAGTTTTTCGAGTTGGCGCACTGGGAAGGGCTTCCAAATATCGAACAAGCGAAATAGTAGGAATCCCAGCAATAGGTATTTCCAGTTCACGAGGCTCAGCGTAAAGAAGATAGCGTAGGTGGAAAAGTCCATGTGCTCCGTCAGATGCGGCAGCGCAATGGGAATCAACGGTAGCAATAGAGTCAGGTGCTGCCCCGCGACTTCGTCGATCACCACAAATTGCGGGTCTTTGATGCCTGAAAATTCGGCGGCCCTGTAGGAACTCCACACGCCAATCGCCCCGAGAATCACCAAAAGGCCGAGCGCGCACACTAGCGGCAAAGCAAGGGTGGAATTGTGAATGTCGCTGCCGGGAACCAGAAAGTGGTCGTCGGTGAACACCGCATCCGTCAGAGGATGCAGAGAGAAAAGCCCCCGGGGCGATGCGGGGTGCAGAAAAAATATTGCCGACAGTACAGCCGTCGCGACTCCCACGAGCGATCCGAATGTGCCCGGGGCCTTCGGCAGGTAGCCCACACCGAGCACTGTCGCGATCGCCATCGCCAGCCGCGGCTTCTTTTGCGGAGCGGCCATGCTACCAGGGATTTCAGTGGATGGTGTCATCGGGCTTGCGGAACCCCTTAAAATCCTCGTCTTCGTCCACGGGTTTTTGTTCTTCTGGATTCTTTTCTGTTTCGAGTTCGCTCATATCAAAAACTGGTTCAGACACGACGTACTTCTCCGTGGCCCAGTTGCCGAGATCGCGATCCCGGCAGCGCTCGCTGCAAAAAGGGAAGTCCGCGTTCGCTTCGGAATCCGTCGGCGTTTTGCAAATTGGGCAGCGATGTTTCATCGGAAAGACTCCCGACGGCTAGTGACTCGCCTCTCGCCAAATCACCAAGCCGGTATTTTTTCTACTCTGTGAACTCTGCGCACTCTGTGTTGAGACCCTTTCTTAACACAGAGATCACTGAGACCGCAGAGCGGAATTCCTGGGGAGTGAGTATAGCTCAGCCTAGGACGCGAAGCGGAGCGCCCGTTGAGATACGGGTCAGTTTTTCCGCTGGAGGCACGCGAGGAGCCGGCACATACGCCGTACCCGCATTCTGAAACCCAGCGGCACGCGGCAGAATTTCCACCACGCGTCCGATAAGGTCATACACATCGGCTTTGATAATTTCGACGCGAGCGACATCGCCCGTCTCGGCCGTTTCGCCTGTCGGCAATTCGATGTCGGTCAGATAGAGCTTGCCGTCGATATCCGGCGCCATGCCTTCGAGCCGCGCTTCCCACACCAGCGGATTGTCCTTAGAAGGGCCTTCGACGAGCGCGGTGGCCGTGCGGCCCTTCCATGCGCGTAGTTTCTCGCGCGAGATTTTCTTTTGAATGGCCATCAACTGATTGCGGCGATCGGTAATCGTTTCCGGGTCGACTTTCGCGTCGAGTCCGTAACTGTTCGCGTTGTCCACATCCGAATACTCGAAAACGCCCATCCAATCGAGATTAGCGGCGCGCACAAAATTGCAAAGTTCCTCGAAATCCTTTTCCGTTTCTCCGGGAAAGCCGGCGATGAAAGAAGTGCGCAGCGAAACGCCGGGAATTGTCGCTCGGATGCGTTCGAGAAGTTTCAAGAAGGCGTCGCCGTGCGATCCGCGCTTCATGCGCGCCAGAACATTGCGGCTCGCGTGCTGCAGCGGCATGTCCATGTACTTGGCGAGCCGCGGATGCGCTGCGAGCGTATCCAGCAATTTTTGCGTCACGCGATTCGGATAGGCGTAAAGAAAGCGCACCCACTGCAAGTCTTCCACCTGTGCAAGCCGCTCGAGGAGTTGCGCCAGTCCATCGCGTAGGCCCAGATCTTCCCCATAAGAGGTCGTGTCCTGGCCAATCAGCGTAATTTCTCGCGCGCCCGAAGCAGCAAGATTCTCCGCTTCACGCACGACCGATTCAAAACGCCGGCTGCGGAAAGCGCCGCGCAATTGAGGAATAATGCAGAACGTGCAGGGATGATCGCAGCCTTCGGCAATCTTGATATACGCGGCATGGCGCGGCGTTGTAATGATGCGCGGCGTCAGGTCGTGATAGAGAAACGCGGGCGGCGCAGCGGGCAACACACGCAAATCGCCGTCGACCGCTTCGAGAATCCGCTCGACTTCGCCAGTACCCACCACAGCGTCGACTTCCGGAACCTGCTCGAGAATCTGATCGCGAAAGCGCTCGACAAGGCACCCAGCGACAATAAGCTTGCGCGCAGCGCCAAATTTCTTATGCTCCGCCATCTCCAGAATGGCATCCACGGACTCTTTTTGTGCGGATTCAATAAAACTGCACGTATTCACGACAAGAATCTCAGCTTCATCCGCGCGCGGCGTAAGTTCATACCCTTCGCGCGCAAGAATACCCATCATCACCTCGCTATCCACGAGGTTCTTCGGGCATCCCAAGCTGACGAATCCGACCTTAGTCATAGGCAGTAAATTAGCGCCTTTGCGCAATTCTCAATTGTAACACGCCAGCCCACGATGGCAGGAATCGCGTCAAACTCGCCCAGATCGTTGTTAGCTCGGAGTTTTTCGTCGGGCAGCTAGGCTGAGTAGGCAAAAAATGACCGATGCATAGACAAATGCATTCGTCGGAATGCTTATTGCCGCGAAATCTGTCTCGGACGCCGAATGAACGCCTCTCAGGAGCATAGTCAAAATGAAACCAATCGCCTGCGGCCAAAATAACGCTTGCTTGTGCATGCGATCCGAAAGGAGATATAGCGCGTCCGAAAGAAATAGGCCTGTCAATGCTGCAATCCAGATGCGCGGTTTAAGACTCATCGCGAAGCGAAGGATGAGCGGATTTGCTCGAGCAACGCGCGCAACCGAATCGTGTCGCACGGCGCGCCGCCGAAGCGAGCCTGCGTGTAGCATTGCGTAAATTCGTACACGGCCGGCGCGAGACGAGGCTGCGAAACAGCTGCCGCAAACTCAAACGGTGTCTGCGTGGGCTGGCGAGCAAAGCCGCGCCGTGCGAGCAAGTACAAAAGTTCTCCGTACAGCCGCGAAGCAAGCTGCGGATTCGAGCGCGCCAACTCCGGCGAGCGAAGCTGCCACGACAGCCACAACCGCCGTACAAAAGCCACAATCAGATCGAACCGCAGCGCCATTAAAAAGAGAACAATGACACACGGAATCAGTAAGCGAAGCCAGTCGTTCCTGGACCGCATCCACCTTCGCCCTTTTGCCTGTTGGTGCGTGAACCAGGATCGCGCAATCTCCGTCCACGACCGCGTAGTGCGCTGCATGGTCTGCGCCAGCAAAATTTGATGAATAAAATCGTAGTTGATGACCCACTCGTTCCAGGAGAGCTCGAACCAGTCCATGTATTGGCCGAGGCGTGAAAAGAAACCGCCGGCATCTTCGGCTCCGGGCGGCGTGGGATCGAAAGTCATCCAGCCCGTGCCGGGAAAATAAACTTCCACCCAGCTGTGCGCGTCGCTCGCGCGGACAATATAGTCCTCGCCGAGGTCGTTGTACTCGCCCGGCAAAAAGCCGTTTACTTCGCGCGTCGGAATGTCCAGCGTGCGAAGCATGATAGCCATCGCGGAAGCGAAATACTCGCAATGGCCCGAGCGGGTCTCGAAGAGAAAATGTGCCAGCGGATCGTCGCCGGGCTTTCCCGTGAGGTTCAGGTTGTAAGCGTAGTGAGAACGCAAATAATTTTCCAACGTGATGGTCTTGTCGAAAGGCGTCTGCGCGCGCGCGGTGATCTGCTTTGCTAATTCCGGAATGCGCGGATCGAGCTTCGGCAGCTGAAGGTAAATGTTGCGGATCTCTTCGGAATATTCCGTGGAAGCCGCACGCAAGCGAGGCACATTTCTCGCCGGCAACAAAGAAAAACCTTCGTATCGAAGCGTGGAGAAATTATGGAAAGGATTAAAAAGAGAGCCGGTCGAGTCGCGAATGACATAGCTACGGCGTGCGCCCAGCTCCGTGCTGGATCCTTCCCCGGAAAGATTTCCGCGTATGGAGATCGCGTTTGCGGGCGCAAACATCGTGTCGGTCGCGACCGGCTGTAAAAGAATGGTGTAGCGCAAAATGGTTGCGGTCGGATCCGCCGGCTCTGCCGGTCGCTCCGACAGGTTTATCCAGCCATTCATTCCGGCTGGAATAGTGACCGAGTCGTGCTCCGGAGATGACCAGCGTTTTCCGTCAAACGAGGAGAGCGCGATGCCACGCCAGCGCAGCGTGGGATATCCCACCGGTTTTCCGGTGCGTACGCGCATGACCACAGTGGAATTTTTCTTGATCTCGCCGATCTGCCCCAGCTCCACGTCGTCGCTGAAGCCGGACATCAATGTCGGCTGCAAACTGGTACGGCCCAGATAACCCGCGCTAAAACGGGGAAAAAAGAAAAATAGCGCGCCGCCGATAATCATGGCGCCGAGAGCCACGCTGAGTGCGGCGAAGACCAGTGCACGATCCAGGCGGCGTTCTTGCTGCGGCTGCGCATCCACTTCTGGCGCGATCGCCCCTTTCGATCCGCGACGCATTTCGAGGCCGACGAAAGTGGCCACGCCAAAAAGCAAAAACAGAAAGAAAAGACCGAGGAAAGTCGTGTCGATGGTGAGAACGGCGGAAGCAAGAATGGCCGCGAAAGAAAGCATCGTTAGAAAAAGTGCGTCGCGGTCCGTGGTGGCGCTGTACAGCCGGATGAGCATAACAAACAGAAGAAAATGGATGGCACCGAGAAGCGCGGCGTAAAGCGCTGGATTGGACGAAGCCGATACAAACGAGCGCGAAAGAAAAATAACGTCGAGAGGGAAAAGGAGCAAATAGGCCACGACCAGGCGGGTCGCAATGCGCTGCGGAATTTCAGCGGGACAGCGCCTCCACCAGCGGACTCCTTTATAGAGGACGGCGGAAGGCGCGACAATCATCGTGACTAAATCGAGTTTGCCCGTGCTCACGAGAGTGGCGACAGCCGTCGTCATCAGCAGAAAAAGGGAAGTGCGAAAGAAACGCTCAGCAGGAAGCGCGGGGACACTCGTTATCGATGCGGAAGCAGCCATTGGAGACTTTACAATCCTAGCACTTCGTCCGGGTGACGCGGTGGAGGCTACGCGAAACGATAACGCTTACAGCTTCAACGTGTAGGGCTTCGCGGTTGCTGCCGGTGATTCCAAAAGCGCGGCGCGTGCGATTTTTCTGGTGAGATTTGAGATTGGCATGGTCGACAAATCTTCCAGTGAGATGCTTTTTGCGCCGCGAATACGCGGAATTTTTGCAATGGCAATGCGGAAGGGGAGAACCATGACGTTGCGATAAGTCACCGCATGGCGGACTGGAGCGAGCGGCTCAAAGTGGAGCCCACTGTTTCCAACGGGCATTAATTCGGCGAGAAAATTCCGGAGTTCCGTCAACGGGTCCTTGCGAATCGCGACCGTCGGAAAATGCCACATTCGCGAAACGAGCGTAGCGATGTCGTCGGCGGCGGGCTTGATCTCTTTTTTCTTTTGGGGCGGGGGCAGTAGCAGTGTTTGCCCGCGCGGAGTGCAAAGCACAGCCGCGCCGAGTACGATTTGCACGGCTTCGCGTTTTTTACGTTTTTCAGGGAAAGATTCGGGAGCGCCCGATTGGCGCGCGCGGCAGAATTTTGCCACGGGGCACAGCAAACATTGCGGCGAGCGTGGCGTGCAGATCATCGCGCCAAGTTCCATCATGGCTTGGTTCCAATCGCCAGCTGCTTTCGGATCGAGCAATTCCTGCGCGGTACTCTGCAGCGATTGCCAGCGCCGCGATTCACGGAGATCGCCGCGGATGGCACCGAGCCTCGCGAGCACCCGCGCGACGTTGCCATCGAGGACGGCGTGTTTTGCGCCGAACGCAATGCTGAGAATCGCAGCGCCGGTGTAGGGGCCGATGCCGGAGAGCGCGAGAACCGCCTCTTCATTTTGTGGAAATTCTCCACCGTGCTGCGCCACGATTTGCTGCGCCGCCTTTTGCAGATTACGCGCGCGGGTGTAGTAGCCGAGGCCTGACCACAGCCGCAGCACTTCTTCCTGCGGCGCCGCCGCGAGGGTGTGCACTTCGGGGAAGCGCGCCAGAAATCGTTCGTAGTAAGGAATCACGGCGGCCACTCGCGTTTGCTGCAACATGATTTCCGAGATCCAGATGCGGTAAGGATCTTTCGTGCGCCGCCACGGCAAATCACGTTGAAACTGCTGGAACCAAGTGAGCAACTGCTTGCGAAACGCGACGAGCTCGCGGCCTGTGAGCGTGATCACGCCGTATTCTCGCATAGTTGACGTAGGAGACTGGTCGGGATGGGTGAAAGGCCGTCTAGGGCGCCAAATCTTCCAGAAATATCACCCATGACTGGTTCCAAATGCTGGACGGGATGGAGCCGCGCGATTCGCTGGTGACAATCACGCGAAAAATTTCGGGGTCTCTGGCCAATTCGGAGAGAAGGGCGCGCTTCGGGTCCGGAGGAAACGGTTTTGCCGTGGCGAGATGCTTCAGAATGTCGAAAATGATTTCATCGGCTTCGACGAGCGGAGTTTCAAAACCCGCCGTGCGAAATTGCAGGACGGCATTGCGTTCATAGAAGTGCCAGGCGAGGGCGGCGCACATCGTGACGGCGGACTCGAAGCGGGCGTCCGCTTCTTTTGCGGTGAGGCCCGCGGAGGAGTGTGGATCAAGCACAAGTATGACGCGGCAATCATCCTCGTGAGTGAACTCGCGCACCATCAGAGAACCGAGGCGCGCGGAAGCTTTCCAGTGCACGTGGCGAGAGCTGTCACGCGGTTGATAGTCGCGCAATGCGTATAGATCCTGTCCTCGCCCTTTGGCCAAGCTTTCGAGCGCGCCTTGCATTCCGGGAAGAACCTCAAAAAAGTCCCGCGTGGGCTCAACCGAAGGATATACGAGTGCTTGCGACTTCAAATCAATGCGGCGCGCTTTCTGCAAAAAGCCGAAGGGAAATCTGGTAACGATGCGAAAAGCTTCTTGCGAATAGATGCCGCGCCTCGGAAAAGTCATTGGTACGTGCTGTTGCACGCTGTCATGCTTTGGGATGTACGGAAAATAGACCGGCGTTTCGAGCATGGCCGCGTTCGCGGCATTTTTCCCGCGGACAGCTTCGACACGCAGCGAAAACGACGGCAAAGTCAGCTTTTCGTTCTGCACTTCGACCATCGAGCGCACCGGCTGACCAGCGAAAATGTGCTCGGGCAACTGCAGCTTCATCTCGACCCCAGACAATGTGATCGAGGAAAGAACTCCGGACATCAGGATAATGGCGATAAGGCTCGCGAGAATGAGGAAGAGCAGATTGTTGCCAGTGTTCAGCGCGGCGACGGCCACCAAAAAAATTCCCAGAATGTAGATCCAGCCTTCGCGCGTAACTCGATACTCCATTTTGTAGCCGATCCAGCGAAGAGGCGTACGTTTCGCGAGAACCGGGACGAGCGTGACGGCCACCCAAGCCGCGACGAGAAGGGCACCAAGCGCGGAGGCAATGGCGAGCGCCAGATGACCCAACTCCGCCGCCGTGCCGGAATAAATCGCTAGGAGCAAAGCAAAGGCCAGCGCGGTGATGGAGAGAAAGAAGGCACGCACAGCGGAGCGGTCAGCTTTGGCCCAGAGTTGCGCGGCTGTTGAGGCTAGACTCACAGAGGTACGCGAACGGAGTCGACGATCTCCCGGAGGACGGATTCGGTCGTCTCCGATTTTCTTTGCAGCGAAGCATGGCGCGAACTGGCCACCACGCGATGCGAAAAAACGGCGACGGCAAGCTGCTTGAAGTCGTCCGGCAAACAATAATCGCGGCCATCGAGAAAAGCGCGGGCTTGCGCGGCGCGCTGCAGCATAAGTGTGCCGCGCGGGCTGACTCCCAGAGCGAGTTGCTCGGTTTTGCGCGTGCGATTGACGATTTCAAGCGCGTAGTCATGAAGGCTGGCGTCTACCTTCACGCGTGCGACGGATTCCTGCATCTCGAGAACGTCGTCGATGCCCGCGACAGGTTCGAGCGCGGCGAGCGAATCGTCATGGATGTGCTTGCGCAGAATTTCGCGTTCCGTTTCGTGCGACGGGTAGCCCATTTTGATGCGCATCAAGAAGCGGTCGAGCTGCGATTCTGGCAGCGGATAAGTGCCGTGATGCTCGACAGGATTTTGCGTAGCGATGACCAGAAAGGGATGCGGCAACTTGAGCGTTTTACCATCGACCGTAACTTGTGCTTCGTTCATCGCTTCAAGAAGAGCGGACTGCGTGCGCGGCGTGGTGCGGTTGATTTCGTCCGCGAGAACAACGTTGGCGAAAATCGGCCCGGAGCGAAACTCAAATTCGCGCGACTCTGGATTGTAAACGCTGACGCCGAGCACATCGCTGGGCAGCAGGTCCGAGGTGAACTGGATGCGCTGGAACGTGCAATGAAACGATTTAGCAAGGGCTTGGGCGAGAGTGGTCTTCCCAACTCCAGGAACGTCTTCAATAAGCAGATGGCCGCGCGCGAGCAGAGTGATCAGCGCAAGCTGAATAGCCTCTTCTTTCCCGTAGATTGCTCGGGAGATCGAGCGCTGAAGTTGCGAGACGATTTGGGACGTGGCCGTCGGCATCTGTTGAAAACCCGGGTCCTTCCTGCTACAAATAGGTAGATGACGCTTTCGAGCGTCGCGGCTGTACGGACCGGGCGACTAGCTCAGTTGGTTAGAGCGCTCCCCTCACACGGGAGAGGTCAAAGGTTCAAGTCCTTTGTCGCCCACCATAACCCTCTCATTTTGGCACTAATCTTTCCAGCGAATCAAAAACTCGGCGAGCCTGTGCTCAATCGGTGGTTGCATCAATCGGTAAAACGCATGCAATGAGAGCTACCTCGTCCGCAATATACGTTAGCGGCGTATAATCTCGCCGTGACATCCATCCTTCGCACTGTAGAGTTTTTGGCACTGAGCATCTGGCTCGGGAGCGATGTGTTCCTGAGCTTTGTCGTGGCGCCCGGAGCATTTCGCGTATTGGCGCCGAACCGCGACCAGGCTGGGGCCGTCGTGGGGTTTGCGTTGACTCGTATGCACCTCGGCGGCATCGCCCTGGGCCTCGTGCTTTTGCTCGTGAGGCTGATTCGGACGCGAACATTTGCAAGCCTAATAAATCCGTTGGCGCTTTGCGTGGTGTTGATGATCGCGCTGACAGTCATCTCGCAGTACACGGTGAGCGCGAAAATGGCCGCTTTGAGAGTGCAGATGGGGTCGATTCAGGCAACAGCTGCGGACAATCCTCTATTGGCAGAGTTCAGCCGGTTGCATCGGATTTCGGTTTCGCTGGAGAGCGGCGTTTTGCTGGCTGGATTTGCGGCTATGTATTTGATGGTGCGCGAGCTAGCCGCTGGCAGCAGGTGAAATTGTTTGGAATCGATCTCCTGGTCACCCCCCCCATTTTTTGTAAGCGTTGCTGATAAAGGACTTAGCCTCCCTGTACGTCGCCCTATTTTCAGCGATCACGGCTGCCCGTATGCACTAATTCCCAACGGGAATATCGCCTGGAGCGGTGCCCTTCGCTTTGGATGGCGGAACGGATCGGGCAAGGGACCTGGAGCCGGTCAGCGGGGTTTGCGAGTGGTTGGCGGGGTTGATTTTGGGGCTGCGGTTGGCGTTGAGGTCGAGCGCAGGGCGGGAGGGAATACGCCGGACCAAAGGGTTTGGTGGTAGAGGGCGTCCATTTGGGCGGGCGTGGTCGAGCCGCCGTGGTGCATCCACCAGTTGAGGAGAGAGAAGAGGGAACCGGCGCTGGCGTGGGCTAATGCGGAGCGACGGGTAGGGGAAAGATGCCGCGCGGCGTGATGCGTGGCGAGGCGCTCGTCTATGGCGCGGGCGAAATGGCCCTGGCCTAGCTCCATGACGTCGCGAACTTTCTCGGATCCGGTCATGGAGGCGATGAACTCGCGCATGTCGGCGACGTGGGAAAAGAGCTCCTGGACGGGAGCGACGCGATTGGAGGTGTCGCCGCCGCGCATAAGGGCAGTGGACATCATTTCCCAGAAGTCTTCTACGTCGCTGAGGAAGAGATCGTTCTTATCGCTGTAGTGGGCGTAGAAAGTGGAGCGGCTGACTTTGGCGCGATCGAGGACGTGCTGGACGGTGATGGTCTCGAATGGCTTCTCGTGCATGAGGGCGATCAGGGCGTCGCCAAGGTTATCGCGGGTGGCGCGAACGCGACGGTCGATTTTCTTTTTGACTGCTGAGAAAGGGACTTTTTTCTTTGCCTCGGGCCAGTTTGAAGATGGCCTGGTGGTTCCGCTGGGGCGTTTTGGCGGCGCGTTTCTGGACATTGGGCGGCTCTTTGTTCGGTATCTCGGTGCGTGCGGCGAATTGGCGTTGACGGCCCGGCGAAGCGTCCTTAGTGTCTGACGCATGACAGACGAACGCAGAAGCGCGATAGCGCTAATCGCAGCATCAGTGGGGATGATTATAACCATGGTTTCCCACCCAGGTGGGAAGATCCGCCCAGAGGAAGTAGATCATGTGGCGCGAATGTTG
>Ga0265349_1000033_pt1 | contig 15389 bp, 9 predicted proteins | sample NSE1metagenome_FD_189092 | JGI IMG/M metagenome (GOLD analysis project Ga0265349, IMG submission 189092) | Soil microbial communities from Maridalen valley, Oslo, Norway - NSE1 | ecosystem: Environmental > Terrestrial > Soil > Boreal forest/Taiga > Bulk soil | place: Norway: Oslo | collected... | reverse complement strand
CTCTCGGCGATCTGGGATCATACCTTCTCGCCAACCCTGCTCAACGAATTTCGCGTGAATGCCGCTGGCTGGCGCTGGAACGAGATCGACTCCAACCCGCAGTCTCCGATCGGATTTCCCACCGATGAAATCGATACGATCGGCAGCACTACTGTGAATCAGTTTGGGCCGAATGTCGGCAGCATCCTGAACCAGTGGACTTATACCTTCAAGGATGTGGCCACCAAGATCATTGGGCGCCATGCCATTAAGTTTGGCGGTGATGGCACCCGGCTCTTTTATCAGCAAGAATGTGCCGGTTGCGGCGTGCCCAGCTATCGCTTCTTCAATCCTTGGGACTTCCTCAACGATGCGCCACAGCAAGAGAATTCGAACTTCGATCCCAATACCGGGGCTCCGACGACGATTCGCCAGGACCAGCGTGAAAACATCGTGGGCCTCTTCGTTCAAGATAGTTTCAAACTTCGCTCGAACCTGACCCTCACTTTCGGCATTCGCTGGTCCTACTTTGCTCCGTTGTACTCAAAAGAAGACAACATGTTCCGAGCAATTCCCGGCGTTGGGTCGGACTATCTGACGGGCTTGGTCGTCCAGAAGGGCAATTCCTGGAACGCGCAGAAGGACAACTTCGGACCTCAGGTCGGTATTGCTTGGAGTCCAACTTCGCTATTCGGCTATGAGTTCCAAAATCGCTTGGTGATTCGCGGTGGTTACGGCCTGAGCTTTAACGGAGAACAGATCGCGATTTCGTCAAATATCGTCAACAACCCTGGGTTGGCCGTTTCTCCCACGCTCCAGCAAACCACTCCGGACCCCGCGAGTTGCGTGCAGCCGCTGCCCAACTGCGGCATCGTGTATGCCCTTTCGTCGGGCGTCCATGATCTGACTGGCTTTCCAGTGAACCCGAACACCATTTCGAGTTTTGGCCCGAATGGACTGCCGACAACCGGCACCGTCAACGTTGAAATCTTTCCTAACACCTTGCCCACTATGCGTGTCCATCACTACTCGGTGGATGCCGAATACGATCTGGGTTACAAGTTCGTAGCGTCGTTGGGATATCAGGGAAGTTTGTCGCGCGACACCTACTTCCATGAAAACCCGCTCGCCGTACCTTCCACTTTAGGTGATCCCCTTAATCCGCAAATCGGCGGCGGAGACTACTGGGGTGTAAGCGGCCACGGGAATTACAACGCCATGCTCGCTGAACTGAAGCATGATTTCTCGCAACAATTCCAGGCCGACACGCAATTCACCTGGTCGAAGTGCATGGACACGAGCTCCGCGCCGTACTCGGAGCAGCCCTATCCTTTCGACCAGAACCTGGATTACGGACGCTGCGACTACAACGTAGCGCACTCGTTCAAGGTCTTTGGCGTGTGGCAGCCGGTCTTCTTCCATGGTAGCAACGGATGGGTGGAAAAAGTTGTCGGTGGCTGGTCGCTCAGCGGCATCTTCAATATCCACTCCGGATTCCCCTGGAGTCCGATGGTGAACGTCAGCGGGGGAAACACCTATTGCGCACAATGCGGCTACGGGTCGCTGTTCCCCGCTGCCTATCTGGGTGGTGCGGGCAATATCACCAGCAATAGCGCATTCGAGACCGTGGCGAACTCGAACTTTCCCAAGGGTGGCGCGGCGTATTTTTCACCGACAAACTACGCTCCATTCTTCGGCACCAGCCTTCCTCCAGGTCCTGGTTTGGCTCGCAACTCGCTCAACCTCCCTGGATATAAGTCCGTGGACCTGACGCTCGCCAAGGCTTTTGGCTTGCCCAGGATCCCCGGGCTTGGCGAAGGCGCCAAGATTGAACTCCGGTTTGATGCTTACAACCTGTTCAACAATTTGAATCTCAACCCCAATGACATCTCAAACAATATTGCCGCTTCAAACTTCGGCACGATTACCGGCGCTCTTGCCGCCCGTGTCATAACGCTGGGAGCTCGCTTTAGCTTCTAATCCACCACCCCGGGAGGCGTAGCTCGAAGTTCGAGAGCGCCTCCATAATTTGATCGAGGAACCTGCCAACGACTGGCTGTAGAACTCTCCCATTCGTTGGCAGTTTTTTTGCGCGCGGCTTGCTCGAGTGCTTCGCCACTCACATCTCCAAAACGACCTTTCACCGCCCTAATTCGACTATTCCATGTAAAAGACTTGCCGTTCTCGATAACTTTACGCTACCCTTGCACATGTTCTCCTCCCCGTTCCTCGTCCTTCCAGCACGGCATCCCATCCATCGCCGTCAGGTTCTTCCCCGGGCGCGGAAGTCCGCCAAGGCAACGCCTCTAAGTCCTTTAGGAGCAACGCTTACGAAAAAACCGGCGGGAGGGCACGAAAAGCGCAGGGGAGGGAACAGACTCGCGTGCGCGTCTGCGGTTACACGCAGAAACTCCCGCAACTCTTTTCCATTCAATCGTTTACTTCATAACTCGCGGACACCCCGGGGGTGGGGGCTATGCCAACCGGAACCCGGCAGAAGAAAGCTGGCTCCAAGCGGCCACCTGGGAATTGGACTACGTCGAGTGGAACCCCGCCTTTTGCATCGCGGTTCGCGCTTCGGGATTTTTCATGAACGTATCCCAGACGAGGCCGCTCCGGTGATTCTCCGCCATCAGCATAGTTATGCCCAGGTCGATACCCAGCACATCCTGGTCGTACCAGCCGTCCAGCGGATTGAACGCATCCACGAAGCCATAGCGCGCCCACGCCTTTTCTTTATAGCGCCCGCGGATATTGCGCAGCACCCGCATGCAGTCGTCGAAAAGAAAGGCAAGCGAGCCGCCCGTTGCGCACGGCACAATGCTGCCATCGATCGGCCCTTGCGGCGGCGGGCCACCCCACGCCGTGTAGCCCTTCTCGTAATCGGAGGCGCTGATTCCCCACAGGTTTTCGCTGTAGTCCGGAAATTTGTCGCGCAGCGAAAGGCAAAACAGTTTGTGCGCCTTCGTCGCCGTGATCGAATTCTCGAAATAATTAGCGTAGGCGTCTCGCTTTTTGCGGAAATCAAACCACGCTTGCGAATATTGGTGCGTGAAAATCGGATCGTTGCCCGAGATATATTCCAGCCCTTGGTATTTGATTACCGACCGCGTCCACGCTTTCCAAGTGTCTGGCGAAAGAGGATGAGTGGGCGAACCGATTCCCAGCAAATAAATCATCATCAGCTCGCAATAATGTTCCCAGCGGGCATCCAGGAAGCCGGATTCGGGGTGCCAGCCCATCGAGAGCGTCGTGCCGCCGTTCAACATCCACGGCCAATCGACGCGCTCGTAGATTTTGGTAGCGAGATCCTTGATTTCTTGATCTGCAAAATATTGGCGAGCGGTCAGCACGCCGCAGAGCAGCAGGGAAGTATCAATCGAAGAAAGTTCGGTTTTTTCCCAACGCGCGCCGGTCTCCATGTGAATGAAGTGGTAGTAGAAACCGTGTTCGTGGTGAAGGTCGTTCGCCAGAAAACGCAGCGTGATGCGCACGCGCTCCAGAATTTCCTTGCTCGCGCCAAAGCCGCGATGGTCGCCTAAGCAAAGGCTCGTCAGACCGAATCCCGTGGCTGCGATGCTGGACATGGCACGCGTGTCGTTGCCATTCGCCAGCGCGCGATCTTTCACCTGGCCGGTTTTTGCGCTTGCTTCAAACCAGAAAAAGTCGAAGGAAGTACGCTGGATTTCGTCCAGCAGTTTTTCGTCAGTCCCTTGATAGGGAGTTCCTGCAGGCTCGACGAAGGTCGTTTGTGAATTTGCGAAGCAATTTAGCAGCGGCGCAAACGAGGAAGAAAGAAGCCCGAGGCCTCCAAGTTTGATGACTTTTCTCCGGGGATACCAACAGTGGTCAGTCATTTCTTTTCTCTCGTTACCTCGTGGCGTTCACTTCGCGATCTCGATGGTCGCTTCAGACCCGTGGGCCGAGTCCGGGCTAATCCAGATTTTAGCGCGCGCGGATTCGACAACATATTTATTTTGATCGTCCCAAAGCGCGAACGCTTCCGGCCCAAGATGAAAGGTGACGCGCCGCGTTTCTCCTGCAGCTAGATTGACATGTTGGAAAGCCTTGAGTGCTCGCACCGGTTGCGCCGTGCTCGTGCCTTCCAAGCGAACGTAAGCCTGAACGGTTTCCTCGCCCGCTCGCTTGCCGTTGTTGGTGATGTCGGCGCTTACCGTCAGATCGGAGTTAGACGAATGCATTGCGTTCTGAAGGCCGCTGTTCAGTGTTTTTGCGCTCAATTGCGCGGAGCTCGCCTGCGTCGGGCCGTAGCTAAAGCTCGTATAGGTCAGTCCGTATCCAAAAGGAAATTGCGGGCTGTTCTGCTCGTCGATATATCGCGAGATATATTTGACCGAGCCTTCCCACGGTGGCTTGGTGAGGTCGGCATCGCCCGCCGGACGGCCCGTATTGAGGGCATTGTAGTAAAGCGGCTCCTGCCCGACACTGCGCGGCCAGGTCACCGGAAGTTTTCCACTTGGATTTGATTCTCCGAAGAGTGTTCGCACCAGAGCAGGGCCTGCTTGAACTCCCGGAAACCATGCTGCCAAGACAGCTGGGACGTGTTCAAACGCCCAGGGAAGGGTGAGCGGGCGACCGCTGAACAATATAAGCACGACGGGTTTTCCTGCGGCGACAATTGCCTCCAACAGCTGCTGCTGTTGTCCCGGCAATCCGAGATGCGCACGCGAAGCAGCTTCTCCCGTCATCGCCGGAGCATTTTCGCCGAGTGCAAGAATCACGGCGTCCGAGTTCTGAGCGACCTTGACGGCATCGGCCAACTGTTCGTCCGATGCCTTGGTGATGTCGCCGCCCTTCGCATAACGCACGTGATCCGCGCCTAACTTCTGAACCAGCGCAGCGCGCAACGTGACGACGTCCTCGGGTCGGCCTTGCGCCGACCACGAGCCAAGCATCACCGTAGCATCATCTGCCAGCGGCCCAATGAGGGCGACATTCTTTGCATCGCCGGAAAGAGGAAGTAGCGGCGATCCGCTTGCCAACGGAGAATTTTTCAGCAGAACGAATGAACGCTCCGCAGCGGCACGCGCCAGCGACACGCTCTCCGGCTGAAGCATCATCCCTGCTTCCAGTTTTTCATCCGCAAAAGGATGTTCGAAGAGACCCAGCGCGAACTTGACGCGCAGAACATGGCGAACTGCTTCGTCCACAGCAGTTTCTGGCACTTGGCCGGACCGCACCAGATTCGCTAGGTGGTCATGGTAAAAACTGCTGACCATATCCATTTCCACGCCGGCCAGGAATGCTTTTCGAGCGGCGGTTGCAGGATCATTGGCAATGCCGTGGGGAATGAGTTCGGCGATGGAAGTCCAGTCACTATCAACGACTCCCTGAAATCCCCATTCCTTGCGCAAGATCTGTTTGATGGTAAAGGGATTCGCCGAGGTAGGAACTCCGTTCAGCGAATCGAATGCGGTCATAATCGTTGCAGCACCCGCGTCGAGAGCCGCGCGAAAAGGAGGCAAATAGAATTCTCTGAGGGTGTGTTCGGAAATCTCCACCGAGTTGTAGTCTCTGCCGCCTTCGGCTGCGCCGTAGCCCACGAAATGTTTGGGGCACGCCACAGCGCTGTCTGGCGCGTTGAGCCGTTCGCCCTGATAGCCGAGCACGTAAGCCCGCGCCATTGCCGAGACCAGGTACGGATCCTCTCCTGAACCCTCCACCATTCGCCCCCAGCGCGCGTCCCTAGCGATATCGATCATGGGGGAGAACATCCAGCGGATTCCGCTTGCGGATGCTTCACGCGCAGCCACCCGCGCGGTTCGCTGGACGAGCTCAGGGTCCCAAGAAGCTGCCAACCCGAGAGGAATCGGGAATTCGGTGCGGTACCCGTGAATGACGTCCAAACCATATATAAGAGGGATTTGCAGCCGCGATTTTTCCATCGCAACACGCTGAAATGCGTTCGCTTCCCGGGCGGTGGTGATGTTAAACATTGCACCGATCTGGCCCTTTTGAATCATGTCGTTGTAATCGGTGCGGCCGGTGCCTGGGCCAGTGGGCTGCCCGGAGGAATACTGCACCAACTGGCCGACCTTTTCTTCAAGAGTCATCTTGTGGAGAAGGGCATCAATCTTCTTTTCCGTGGCGGGATTGATGAGATTCGAAGAGGGCGTCGCGTAGCTGGACGCCGCAGCAGAGGGCGAATCTTGCGCCGTGGCAGCCTGACAAGAAATCGCGAGGCAAGCCACGATTGCGAACCGAATCAGCGAGGTGAGCACGTTATCAAAAACTCCGATGGTGCTTTCGGACGTTGAGCTAGCCGTCCTCTAGAGCACGGAAATTAGGAGCAAATTATTAAAGCGTGGCCGGAACGGGCAAGGACGGCAAACGATACTGAATTCGGGGCCGCGCTTCCAGCAAAATCCTTATTCTTTGGGAATTTCTACAATTTCAAATCAGGCAAATCCTATGGCGCGCTTTCCTCCTCGATGGAAAGAGCATAGTAAACCGATTTAGTAGGATACACAAGGAAAGGTAGCGTTCGTCGGGGGACGCCACTTTTATCCGGCTTTGGACCTTGTTCTACCTTGGCCCGTTATGGGAGACTACCAGCCCAGACCGATCTATGCCGCGTTCAAAATCAAAGGGCACCTCTGACGCGCGGAAGTCTTCCGGCTCGGGGGTGAGCCTGAAGTCTCTCGCGGAGCACCTCGGGCTTTCTCAGGCCGCAGTCTCCTTCGTAATCAACCGTTCCCCAGCCGCAAAATCGATACCGCACCGCACCCAGGAACTGATCCGCGCTGCTGCCAAGGAACTGAATTACCGGCCAAATCATCTGGCCAGGTCGCTCCGGCAGCAACGGAGCTTCACGATCGGCGTTGTCGTTCCGGAGATCAGCGAGGGATACGCGGCTTTGGTCATGTCCGGTATCGAAGATCACCTGCTGCAAGAAGGCTATTTTTATTTTGTGGTCAGCCACCGCCATCGAAATGATTTGATCGAAGAATATCCGCTTCTCCTGCAACAGCGGGCGGTAGAAGGCTTAATCGTGGTGGATACGGTCCTTGCGGAAGAAGTGGGTGTTCCAAGTGTTGCGGTTTCCGGACACCGGGAAGTCCCTGGTGTGACGAACATCGTTCTTAACCATGCGAAGGCGGCTTGCCTGGCGCTGCAACATCTCGCCAACTTGGGGCACAGGAAAATCGCTTTTATTAAGGGGCAAGCGTTCAGTTCCGATACGGAAGTACGCTGGGAAGCGGTACGCGAGGCAGCCAAGAAATTTGGCATAAGCGTGAAAGAACGATTGATCGGTCAGCTCGAGGGAGAATCGTCTTCGCCGTTGCTCGGCTATCAGGTCACGCAAAAGTTGCTTGCCAGTAGAGAACCGTTCACCGCTCTATTTACTTTTAACGACATTTCCGCGATCGGAGCGATTCATGCATTGCGAGAGGCAGGCCGGCGCATCCCTCAGGATGTTTCTGTCGTTGGGTTTGATGATATTCAGAGCGCCGCATACCAGAATCCCGGGTTGACCACTGTCCGTCAGCCCCTGCGCGAGATGGGAATGATCGGGGCGGAAACTTTGTTGCGTCGTATTACCGCGCCTGCAAAGGCTCCCTATCCCAAGGAAATCGTCGTCGAGCCTGAGCTGATCGTACGTGCCAGCACCACTCGTGCTGCGTAGCCTGCTTAATGCGTTTCCGTTCGAGTTAGTCTTTGGCGCTGCTTACGGCGCGACATTGACAGGGCGATCGTAGCCGGTCATTTCCAGATAGCCGACACCGCCCAGCGGCGATTTTCCACGGTGGCCTTCCAGTTGGATAGCACCCTCCCAATAAGATGGCGCGATTTTTGTTTTCCCGGCGAACTCTTGCGCGGCCAGCGACGTGTGCGCTTCGAGTTCGAGCTCTAATTTTGGGATTACGATTTTCCACGCGATGGGATAGGTCGCGTGCGTGACGGGACTCGTCCAGCTTTCAGCGAGCGGCTGCAAAATAAAATCGTTCGCACGCAAATGTGTGGATTTGCCCTGCGCGTCGACGTAAGTGCCAGCAGAAAATGGATCGAGCGAACCATCCTTCCGCCGAATGCGAAAAAGCATCAACTCGGTGTTGTCTTCCAATTGCAAACTCAGCCAGTCCCATCCGATTTGACTGGCTTCCAATTGATGAGTGAAGAATTCGTGATCCATCCAGGCCAGGCCGGATACTTCGAGCGTTTCGCCATTTAATTCGAGTTGTCCGCTCGCCGATAGCCGCGTTAATGAAATGTAGTAAGAGGCGTGACCAGCTCCTTCCGATTTTTGGCTCACGCCGTTTTCGCCGTGAATGACGGGCGGCTTTTCCGGGTGCAGCGTCAGATGCAATTGAAACGGTTTGTCGATGGCTTGTAGCTTTTGATCCGCGCCATCCCACTGAATCTGCCAGTTGCCATTCCAGATACGAGCGCTCGATGCGCTGACGCCCGCGATTCCAGGACCGGCGCGATTTGTTCTTTCCGAGTGATAGAACTTCTCGCCATCCAAGTCGCTCAGGGCGAGATGCGTCAGGTAAATATCCTTTACGTCCCAAGTTGCAGCTTGAGCGGGATCACGGCTAACCGCTTGACGAAAGAACGTCAGCTCGAATCCGTAACGACGGCCGTTTGCAGATTTCAGATTTCCGGTGTAATACCACCACTCCGTTTGAAAGTCGGGGTGATCGAAATAGTCCCGGGGGAATTCGAAGCGATAGCCGGGCACGGTGGTGCGGTATTGCGCAGCTAGTGGGTTGAGAATCAAGAGAGCCGCTGCGAGGGCCACCAGCCTACTCTTCATGGACAGCTTCGAGCGGATTGAGCCGCACGGCAATTTGCGCGGGATACAAACCGGCCAGCACCGTGGCTACGTAGACCACGCTTAGACCTCCCATCAAAACTGCGACCGGCAAGTGGAATCGAATCGTCCACCCGAAGGATTGTTTGTTGATGACATAGATGAGTACGAGCGACAGTGCAAATCCCTGAGCGAGTCCCGCGAAGTTCGCGACCAGGCCAAGAAGACCTGCTTCGACGAGGATTTGCTTGCGCACTTGCCCGGCTGCCGCGCCGAGAAAACGCAGCAATCCGATTTCGCGGCGGCGGTCGATGACAAGAGCAAGCAGCGCGCCGGCGACGCCCATCACTGCGACAAGCACGGCGACGGCTTCCAGCGCGTACGTAATGGCAAAGGTGCGGTCGAAGATGCGGATGGCTTCGGTACGCAAATCCCGGTTTGAAGCGAGCAACACACGATAGCCTGCGGAGGTTTGCGTGATTTCCTGGCGCACGGTTTGAACGGAGGCGTTCGCGGCAACATAGATGGCCAAGTTGGTCGGCGCGGGATCGGGAAGATAGCGCAACATCGTTTGACGGTCCATCAAAATGGTACCGCGCTCGCTTCCGTAATCGTAATAAATGTCTGCGATGCGAAAGGACGAACGCGAAGTTCCCAGCGCTAGTATGATGGTATCGCCCGCGCGTACATGATGTTTGTATGTGAATGGCTCACTCACTACCACGGCATTCGCGTCACGAATCTGCGCAAGGACTTGCTCGGTTGGCCGGCCAGAGAAAAAACTTGAGCGGTGATCGGAGCGGAGGGCGCTCAGATCCACAGACGCCAGCGTCGCGGGCATTCCGTGGTAACTGATTTCGTAGGCGCGAAGCCGGTCTACTCCTATGACGCCGGGGAGCTTGCTTATTTTGTCCGCCAATTCCAACGACACTGTCGGGTGGCGATCTGGAGCCGGAACACCGGCAGGCCGTAGATAAAGATCTGCAGGAAGGCGGTCGTTCATCCAGATCACGACTGTTTCGCGGAAGCTGCCTACCATGATGCCGACGGAAGTCATCATCGCGATGGCGGTGGAGAGAGCGCCAACAAGCACTGCAGTGCGGCGAAGCGAACCTGCAAGGCTTTGCGATGCGAGTAGAGCTTCTACTCCTAGAATTTTTCCGAGCCACCGGGAAGACCTGGAAATAAGCGCATCCGTAAAGGCTGGAATGGCGAGCGCCGAAGCGACGACAAGCAAGACCGCAGATAGATAGCCGAAGATAGGTTTGCCTTCGATGGGAGGAACGAACCCGGCTACGGCTGCCAAAATTCCCAGCACTAACGCGAGCCAGAGATCGCGTGATTTGTGCACGCGCGTTATGTATTCGCGCCTTCCCCGCGCCATGGCTTCCATGGGAGAGACGAGCGAGGCTTCACGGGCGGGCGAGTATGCGGAAAGAATTGAAACGCCAACGCCGATGATGAAGGCGAGGCCGACTGACCACGCGCTCAGCTCGATGGTTCCGGGACGGCTGCTCACATAGAGTGATTCCACCGTGGCCGACATGAGTGTTACCGCGCCAGAGGCCATTACGCGGCCGACGGGGAGACCAAGCACGGCTCCCGTCAAGCCGAAAAACGCCGCTTCACCCAAGAAAGCGGCGAGCACTGCGTTCCGGCTGGCGCCCAGTGCGCGCACGATTCCTGTTTCTGGACGGCGTCGTACAACAGAAACCGAAATCGTGTTGTATATGAGGAATGCGCCCACGATCAGCGCGATGTAACTGAGCAGGCGCAGATTCCAACGGAAGGCCGCGAGCATTCGGCGGTTTTCGTTTGTGGCCGTTCCCTGTGTGCGAATCTCGACGCCCGCGGGCAATGCTTTACGCACTCGCTCTTGCCACTCTTCGAGACTCGGAAGCTCTGGAACTTTGAGGAGGATGCGATCGACGCGGCCGAACCTGTTTAAAGCGCGCTGCGCTGCCGCGAGATCCATAACAATGGCAGATTCACTGCCGTTCGAATCGGGGTACACGCCGCGAACCGTGAATTCGCGGACTTGATCGTTGATCAGCAGGCGAAGAGTGTCGCCGGGTTTCTTTCCGAGACTCGCGCCGACCCAGATGCTGTCAGCGTTTTGCAAATTCCTCATCACATCTTCTGGCCGCGTAAGCGTTTCATTTGGACTTGAATCGAAGATTGTTCCACCACGCTCGGAACTGCCTTCCGAAATTAGGTCGAGACCGATAAGCGGAATGGTTTGCTGAGTGCCGACGATGACGGCCGAGTCCTCTATGCGCGGCGAAACACGAATGGAGTAAGGAAGCGTCGCAATCGTTGCCACAACTGTCTCTAGCACTCCGCCAGACGCGACAATTTCCAGATCGTTGTCGCCCGCGAGAGTCTCCATGGACGCGCGGAAAGATCCGGTGGCCGCTCCTCCGGCCAGATCGATGGCCAAAACCACGGCCACACCCAGCGTTACTGCAAGAATTGTAAGGAGTGCGCGCACTGGTTCTTGCAGCAGCGGGCGAAGCATTAAACGGTAAAAAAGAAAGAGGCGTCCCATGTTATTGCCGTGTGAGCTCTTCGATTTTTCCGTCGCGCAGGCGAACGACAGTGTCGGCAAGCGCGGACGCTTCCGTGCTGTGCGTGGCCATCAGAGTCGCGATGTTTAGTTCACGCGTTAGGCGTTTCAAGAGATCGAGGATGATGTTGCCGGTGACCGTATCGAGATTTCCTGTTGGTTCGTCGGCCAGAAGAATTGGCGGTGATTGAACCAGGGCGCGCGCAATGCCTACGCGCTGCATTTGACCGCCGGAGAGTTGGTGCGGATAGCGATCGCCCAGCCCATCGAGTTCAACCCAGGCAAGTTTTTCGTGGGCGGCAGCGCGTGCCTTGGGCTTTCCCGCGAGAAGTAGCGGAAGCTCGACGTTTTCAAAAACTGTCAGAGTGTGCAGAAGTTGAAACGATTGAAAAATGAAGCCGACTTTTTCACGGCGCAGCACGGTCAAGCCGGCGTCCTTTAGAGTGGATGTTTCGACACCGTCGAGAAGCACGCGGCCGGAGGTAGGGAAATCCATCGCCCCGGCGAGATTGAGTAAGGTGGATTTGCCGCAGCCGCTGCGCCCAACGAGCGCGACAAATTCGCCTCGATTTACGTCGAGCGAAACGTCGCTTAGCGCGCGGACCGGTTGGCCGTCGGTGAGGTAGTCTTTGCTGACATTTTGTAGCGAAACGATCGCCATAACCTATGATGAGGCTTCTGCAAGAGCATGCGCTAGCAGAACGCTAGAGAGCGATGGAGCCGCCGTTAGCCGATTACCTTGCGGCGGCGTCCACCATTTTTCTGTTTTGGACTTGCGGCTACTTCTTTGCTTGAGTGAGCGCTTTTTCAATCGCGGCAGTGACTTCCGGCGAATCCGGCGTGACAGCGGGTTCAAAACGCGCAAGGACGTGGCCGTCTGGCCCGATCAGGAATTTCGTGAAATTCCACTTTATCTCTCCGCCGGTCTGCGGATTGGTGGTCTTGTCCGTCAGAAATTGGTAGAGCGGCGTCGTGTCCTCGCCTTTCACCGAAACCTTAGCCATCATCGGGAAAGTTACGCTGTACTTGCTCTGGCAGAAAGTTTTGATTTCCTGATTCGTGCCTGGTTCCTGCGAACCAAAATTATTCGCTGGAATGCCGAGAATGACGAATCCGCGGTCTTTGTATTTCTCATAGACCGCTTCTAGCGCCGTGTATTGCGGAGTGAAGCCGCATCGGCTCGCCACATTCACGAGCAGAACGACTTTTCCTTTGTAGCTAGCGAGCGGTGCAGGCTGTCCGTCGATTGAATTGAGGGTGAAATCGTAGATGGACTTATCCGCGGCCATAAGCGCGGTCGCAAAGAACAGCAGGCAAAACAGCAACTTGGTCATATTTCCTCCCCCTCTCTTTTACCCTGATCCGCGGATCACGGCAAACGCGATTGCCTTCCTCCGTTGAGGATGGACAGGAGCAACTTTTTGCCTACCTCAAAGAGCGAAACAGCCATTGAGCCTGGTCTTGCCCTGTTATAGACTGCGCACGCCGAATTTCAGTCTAGGGGCGGCAGGGATTCCGCTGTACTAAGCGCGCGCATGCCAACAAAGGCTTGGTGCGCGTCGCGCACTCGCGAAGGCAAGTTCAACTGAGCAAGAGATTCCAGCCGGGATTCGCCGGTGGATGCCAAGGAGGAACGGATGCTATTTGCATCGCAGGTCACGGTTGCTCACCAGAGCGTAGCCACCTTGGATCTCGTCATCATCGGGATCTATTTTGCCATCGTATTCGGGATTGGACTTTATTTTTCCCGGAGAGAGCGAACTTCTGAGGAGTACTTCCTAGCCGGCCGTGACATTGGGTGGTTCTTCATCGGCGCGTCTTTGTTTGTGTCGAACATTTCTACTGAACATTTCATTGGTTTGTCGGGAACGGGCGCTTCGTCTGGATTAGCGGTTGGCCATTTTGAGTGGCTCGCTTGCCTGATCTTGCTGGTGCTGGGCTGGGTGTTCGTCCCGTTTTATTTGCGTTCGAATGTGTTCACCATGCCGGAGTTTCTGGAGCGCCGGTTCAATCGCAACTGCGCCGTATACCTGGCGGCGATTTCGATCGTCGCTTACATTTTCACGAAGATCTCCGTGCAACTTTACGCGGCGAGCGTTGTTCTGGAGCGGGTGGCCGGATGGTCGCTGTGGAAGACGGCAGTTGTGCTGGTGATCGCGACGGGCATTTACACTGTCGCCGGCGGTCTGGCGGCGGTCATTTATACCGATACGGTCCAGACATTGATTTTGATTTGCGGCGCCGTCGCGTTAACGCTTATCGGGCTTCACCGCGTCGGGGGCTTTGAACACCTGCGGACGATGGTACCCGCCAGTTACTTCCACATGATGAGACCTTCGAGTGATAAAGATTTTCCGTGGACAGGCATATTTTTTGGCGCGCCGATTCTGGGAATTTGGTATTGGTGCACCGACCAGGTGATCGTGCAGCGCGTGCTTTCGGCGCGTGATGAAGGGCACGCCAAGTTAGGCACAATATTCGCAGGCTTCCTGAAGATACTGCCGGTGTTCATGCTTGTGCTCCCTGGCATCATCGCTTTCGCACTTTTCCCTGAACAGGTGAAGAAGCCCGATTTTGCTTACCCGACGCTGATACTCAATCTGTTGCCTACGGGCCTGGTCGGGTTGGTCATGGCTGCGCTGCTCGCGGCAGTTATGGGTGCGATGAGCTCCGTGTTCAACTCCGCGTCCACGCTGGTGACGCTGGATTTCTACAAGAAGATTCGTCCGCAAGCCTCGGAAGGCCAGCTTGTCAATTTCGGACGCGTGGCGACTGGCTTCATGGTTTTGCTTGGTTTGCTTTGGGTCCCCTTCATTCATTACATCAGCAGCCAGCTCTATATTTATTTGCAGAGCGTTCAGGCTTATATCAGCCCGCCAATTTCGGCGTGCTTTGTGCTCGGAATTTTGTGGCCGCGCCTGAACGGTTCGGGGGCGATCACCTCGCTTCTAACCGGATTTGTATTGGGTGCGACGCGATTTATTTTGGAGCTCGCGGATCGCGCAGCGAGTGGCCATTTCGAGTCTCCCGTCGCTCGCTGGATCATCGACATGAACTTTCTGCATTACGCGATTTTCATGTTTGTGGTCTGCTCGCTTGTTCTCATCGCGGTCAGCCTAATGACTAAGGCACCCGATCGTAAACAACTTGCTGGACTGACTTTTGCAACGGTCGACGACAAAATGGAAACTGTCGCGGTAGGCATTCCGCAGCGCAAACCCGCTCACGAAACGCCAACTGAGCGGCGGATCAACATTTTCGCTAGCCTTCTTTTGCTCGCGACAGTGATCAGCTTGTGGATTTATTTCCGCTAGAAGCCGCGGCAGACGGGCATAAATGAGAGTCACTGCGATTCGAACATTGAAGCCTAACGTCACGCAGGAGGAAGCCGTCCGAGGCTTCCGCTCGGGCGTGTTCAGCGGTGTTTACTGGAGGGTTCGCGGCGGACCCTTGCAGCGAATTGCCGATGCTTACGTACCGTTTTGGGTTTATCGCGTTCGTTACGAAATAGGCCGGGCGCGTAAAACACGTTATTTTGCGCTCGACGCGGTGCATGGCGCGCTCGATCTATTCGAGTTTCCGCGTGTACCGGAGGACGATGACCAGGTCACCATTCAGACTCGCAATCAATTGGTGGCACGTCTGCAGCCGGAGGCCGCGGAAGAAATCCTTCGCACAAAAGTTCTGCGAGTGCTCTTTCAGCACGGGTTTTTCAAACTGCGTGCCCTAAAGATAGATATCGAGCGCATGCCCGTGGAACTCCATCTGCCGTATTGGCTGGCCTTTTATGGAAGCAATGGTTCGGTGAAATGCCGCGTGATGGACGCCGTGCGCCGGCGTATCGAAGGCGCGAAGGCTTCCTCGTTTTTTGAGGAATGGCTCGCGGCGTAGAGATAAATCCAACGCGCGCCGCCCGGTGCGCGGGCGTATTCTAGTCGAAGGCGCTTCCACCAGCCCACGAAGAGAGGTCAGCATGCCACGTCTCGCCAGTTGGACCGGAGTTGGCCTGCTGCTCTGCGCGATCAGCAGCGGCAGCACTGCGGCGACAGGCTGGCAACATGTCGGAAA
>Ga0265349_1000032_pt1 | contig 15403 bp, 10 predicted proteins | sample NSE1metagenome_FD_189092 | JGI IMG/M metagenome (GOLD analysis project Ga0265349, IMG submission 189092) | Soil microbial communities from Maridalen valley, Oslo, Norway - NSE1 | ecosystem: Environmental > Terrestrial > Soil > Boreal forest/Taiga > Bulk soil | place: Norway: Oslo | collected... | reverse complement strand
GAGCCCCGAGCCGGTGGACGTCCGAGCGGTTGCCGCTGGAAACGAAGAAATCAGAAAAACGGTAAAGGCTGTTGCAACCATAATGGAAAAAAACGAGAGCAGTGAACGGAAGATGATTTTCATGGGCCCGATTCTAACCTGCCTTATCCACGATTCCAAAGTTTTCGAGGCGGGGCGATTCCGGGGGACAGACGAGATGATTCCGATGCCTCAGCTTACGCGTATTCGTGTGCAAGCTTCTGAGCATCCACCTGTCCCTGGTTTCCCTCTCAATATCAAAAAAAGAGGGCGCGGGCAGTTAGCCCACGCCCCTCTCTTCCCTGCCCTGCTCTTACTTGCAGCCGCTGCACGATGCGCAGCAATCGGCCGAGGCACAGCATGTCGTATGCGCCTTCGCCGTCCCTGCCACACCGAGTGCGATTACTACCATCAACAGCATCACTTTTAGCGTCTTCATAGTCTTCTCCTTTAGAAGTGGAAAGAGTTGTAGTCAGGCGAATGAAATCATCCGCGCGAGGCACTTCGAACATCGGTGGGTTTGCTGTTATTTCTAAATGCGGAGGATGTGCACTCGGCCAAGAATATCCCGACCCGCGTGCCAGGGGACGGATTCGCCCGAGGCTGCGTCTCCAAGTACGAAAGTCGCGGCCTCAAAGTCCACGAGTGCCAACACCGCAGCGAACAGGTGGGTCACCGCAGGCGGCGCTATGTTCTGCTTCTGGATCAGGGCAGTTTCGGTCGGGCAGCAAGACATCGCATGTTGCTCGTCCTTGCCGGATCGATTCGGATTGTGTCCGTGCCTGCAACAGGAATCCCCGGCATCGCTATCGCGCTCGGGGCAATTTATCCCACTAGTCTCCCTGTGCTGACCTTGCATCGGCGAGGCCATCGCAGGCTTCGCGCATCCTAACAAACATGCAAGCACTCCCAGCCATAACGAAAGCGCAGTCGCCGTCATCGATCGCAAGCCGAACAGTTTCATACAGACTGTAGGTTACCAGTCTTTCAGGGAAAAAGATTCCCGAGACCGGACAAAGAAGGATGTCGACATCAAAGAACGCGGCATCGACTTGCTCGCTCCTATCTGGCACTTTATGGACCTTGCCTCGCAGCGGCGCGGGAATTGGTATAGGGCCTGGAGTGCGGCACGAAAATTGAGACCGCCGCCGGATAGAATCAGAAAGGTAACTTCGGGACCCAGGTTCAGAAAGCGAACCGGGGCACCCTGTACGTAAGAATACGTACGGCAAGATAATGATTTAGTTCTTGACAGCGATTATAGCTCTTTGGTAACATCGTCGCGTAGAAGAGTGCGCCCCGACCTTTGGTCGGGGCTTTTTATTTTTTTGGTGTTTTCTTCAAGTTAGCAGCGTTCTCTTTCCCTCCTTGGTCTATAAGCCGAGAAAAAGCCAAAGCACGGACGGGCACGGCGTGCCGTGCCCCTACGGGTTGAGTTTGTCGAGGTGCCACATCGCGACGTTCTCTTGGATGTAGCGTGATGCGTTGGCGAGTTCTTCGCCGCTTCGTAGGACGCGCTCGAAATAATTGCTTTGCCACACTTGCATCCCTCGATTGCCAGTCGTATCTCGCGCGAGTTTTGTTACCGCAGCCTTATAGTTGCGCACGATTGTGGGAACCGAACCTGGCATGGCCTTGCGAAATTCCTCGAAGCGCTCCTCATCTGGTAGGGGCACGGCACGCCGTGCCCGCTCTTCGATGGCGAGGATGCCATGAACGTGATTGGGCATTACGACGAAAATGTCGGCTTTGACACCGGGAAAGTGATTGGGAATGCCGACCCAGCAGGCACGCACGACCTCTCCGATCGGACTGAGGTCCATGCGGCCGGATTCGACCCTGCCAAATAAGCAGTGTTTCAGGAATGCACAGATCGTCACGAAGTAAGCGCCGGGTTGAGAGTAATCCATTCTTTGCAGGCGGATGGATCTACGGGTGGGGAGACGAAGTGCGTCGCTCATTAAGCAAGATTACCACAAATATATATTTAATTATGGGAATAGACCCAAGACGGGCACGGCGTGCCGTGCCCCTACGAATGGACAAAAAATGAACCACAAAGTGCTGGATGGCGTTGAGGTGTGGAAGCAGTTTGAGGATTTGTTGGTGCCGGGGCTGCGGCTTTCGGTCATTGAGCGGGCTGTGTATTCGCATTTGCTGCGGCATAGCCGGCTGGAGGGGAAACGACGGCTGCTGTTTTCGATTGACTGGTGCGCTCGAGGCTCAGGCCTTAGCACGTCCACGGTGCGCAAGGGGGTGCGGCAGCTGGCGGTCAAGGGCGCTCTGCTCCTGGCGGAAAGAAGCAAGAAGGGACATTTGATTGAGGTACGTTTGCCGGAGGAAGTGCGCGGGGTGCGAGCTAGAAAAATTGTGGAAGGCGCGGCGGAGCGTTTGCGCGGCGCGGTCACTCTCAAGGAGGCCGACTTTCTGGAAAGGCGGGAGCGGCGGGAAGCGATCCACACGCGCGAAGGCGGCTACTGTTTTTATTGCAGGCAGCGAGTGACAGCGGCGACGCGTTGCATCGATCACATCGTTCCGCAGGTGCGGAGGGGACGGAATGGTTATCGCAACCTGGTATCGAGCTGCTCGGAATGCAATTCGTTGAAGGGAGAGCGGCGGGCGGAGGATTTTTTGAGGTGGCTGTACCGCGAGGGGCGGTTGGAGAGCGGCGAACTCAAGGAGCGGCTGCGGGCGCTGGAGAAGATGGCGGCGGGGAAGATGCGGCCGGTGGTCGCTGAGGAGAAGTGAATCATGAGCGGACGTAGACGAGGATGACGGGTGGAGGAAAAATGCATAAACGCGAAATTAGAAATACGAAACTCGAAATACGAAAATCGGCGGGCCATTTCGTAAAAATGAGTGTGAAAAATGGAGCTGAAAAAAATTGAGCCGGGGCACTCCGCTGAGGGGCCGAGAGACCCCGGCTTATCCTGCCCGCCTCCGCAGTGAGCGAGCAAGAAACTTGTGAAAAACTTTTGTGGCAGCGCGGGCGCCTTTGCTGCTCCGAGCAGAACGGGCTGGGAGGCCCGCTACAACACCTAAGAACATAACGGACCTGAAGGTCCGCCACTACATTAAGCGTCAACACGCTGAGATGACGAAGCGTCAGCGCGCCGAGGTTACGCGGAGCGGCGAGAGACTACGCCTTCGAGTCTTCGTCGCCGCGGAGAAATTCGTAGCGCTCGATTGCGGCGACGACGCCGATGGCGCCTTCGTCGCGCGGCTCGGTGCGCTGGACGCGGCCGAGGCAGCGCACGCGTACCGGACCAGCCAAGGTGATTTCGTTCGGCAAGGTCAGGAGAATTTCGACGGGCGAGCCTTCGCGGACGTCTTTGGAAAGAAAGAAGTAGACGCCACGAGAACTGACGTCACGGGATTCGGTGCTTGTCTCGCCAACCGCGGCGCCCGTAGTCCATCGGACGGTGAGCGGCAGCCGCATTTGGAAGCGTTGCGTAGTGCGGCGTTCTGAACCGGTCAAGGAAGACCTCCTCATCGAAGTCAGAGTGTAGCCGGGAGCGGTCTAGGGAACAATAGGACTGCGGGTACAAAATCGATTCAATATTGGGAGGTACGCTTGTACTAGGACGTGTCGGAGATGGCGTTTTGGGTGCAGTTTGTGGGACGTGATGCCAGGTCATTTGTACGGGTATGAATCTAAAGGAGTTGCGGGAGAAAGAATTTGCAAGAGGATGAAAATAAATGGGTTGAAGACTCGATTTTTCGTACGTTTGCTACGTCTGAGCTGAGGATCGAGACGGTGATTTTAGTCTGTGGAAAGGTGTGGAAAAGGCGAAGGCCGCATCTCTTTGCGATGAAAAGAGATGCGGCCTTGGGCGAACTCTGGAGAGTGCCCGGTTTAGAAGTCAAACTTCAAAGCGAGTTGAAGAATGCGCGGATTGCCAATGGTGCTGGAAAAGATTCCGAACGAGGGCGTCCCGAATGCAGTGTTGGGGGCGGTGAAGTTCGGATGATTGAACACGTTGAAGGCCTCCGCACGGAACGTGAGGCCGAATTTTTCCGTGAGGGAGAATTTCTTGCTGAGATACATGTCCCAGTTCTGCTGGAAGGGTCCGCGGTAAATGTTCCTGCCGAGATCGCCGAAGAGCGCGCCACCGTCGCCGCTTATCGTGAAGGATTGATTGCCCGGGCCGCCTAAGGTGTTGAGTCCAGAAACGACCGTGCCGGGCGCCAAGGATTGCGTGGGAGCCAAGACGCTGGAGTTAAATATGCTGGTGCTGGTGAAGTTTTCCGGGCGCCCGCTGCTTACAAGGTTATCTATATTGCCGACAAGGTTTGGATATGTTGCCCCAGGCAATACGCCGAAAAGAGTGCCGGTATTACCGGCGCAGACCGGGCAAGTGATTGAGGCCGGCAGACCGGATTGAAAGGTGGTGAGGCCACCGACGGACCAGTTGCCGAGCGGATAGCTCTTCCATCCGTTTTTAAAGCCGGGAATGGCGTATTCGTAGGCGACTACGATACGTTGCGGAACGTTGAAATCGGAGACCGCGCGTTGGCCGCGGATGTCGAGTTGATTGCTGTTGGCTGATCCAAGATCCTGGTCGGCGCCGCCGGATTCATTGTCGATCGATTTGGAAAAGGTATAGGAAGCCTGGAGAAAGAGGTTTCCAGTGCGACGATTGACGGTGAAGATGAGGGCGTTGTAACTGGAGTGGCCGAGATCAGTGACCTCATTGAGACCGCCGCCGGCATCGAAACCAAGTACGCCAGCGCGAGCCTCCACGTTGTTGACTGAGTTCGTGGTGATAATCGACTGTGGCACGCCGTTTTGGCCGCCGACAATGATCGGGTTAGCTGCGTTGGCCAATAGGGCCTGATTCCGTTGGAGGCTGTCTATGAGGTGCACGCCTTCGGAGCCGATGTAGCCGACTTCGACGAAGAAATGCATGGGAAGTTCACGCTGAACCGTGACGTTCCAGTTGCCGACGTAAGGCGTGACCAGATTCCGATCAAACGGGTTGAGGGACAAGAGGCCGCCGTTGAATTCAGGAGCACCCGTTGCATCGAGGCCGGTAAACGTCGGAGGGGTCGAATAGATTGGGAATTGGTTGGCCGTCGGCAGATTTGGATACGGATTGGAAAGGGAGACACCTGGATTTGAGCCGCCGAATTGCAATGCGGACAACTGGAAAAATGGCTGGCTAGTGATTAGCTGCAGAAGGGTTTGCCCCGACGTCCTTATGTAATAAATTCCGTAGCCTGCGCGAACGGAAGTCTTGCCATCACCTTTGACATCCCAGGCCAAGCTGACGCGGGGAGCAAAGTTGTGGGGGCTATTACTCAGCAGTGTAGACCGAGACACGCCTGGAGTGCCCTGAATGGCGCCGAAGTTTGCGCCTTGCGGCAACACGAATCCGTTCAGGATGCCTTCGCCTGCGTTTTGGCGGGTAGGAATGTCCAGGCGAGTGGGATCGAAGTTGCCCACGCGGTCCTGCGTGTCCGTCAGCGGGCCCATGTAATCGTAGCGGATGCCAAGATTCAGCGTCAGCCTTCGAGTGATCTTCCAATCATCCTGGAAATAGGCGCCTACATCGGTGCCGCGGAAGTCCCGGTTAGTGATGCCAGTACCCACGAACGTTTCACCATTCTGAAAATTGCTTTGGAGAAAGTCGGTGAAGCTATCGAAGAGGAGGAAGCCGTTCTCGGCGAAATTATTGAAGAGGTTGATTTGGTAACGACGAATTTCAGCTCCCATTCGGAAGGTGTGCTTCCCGTGAGTCAGTGCCAGGGTATCCGCGAAGTTAAAGGTGTTATCGATATCTTGTTGATCGAAATTGGTGGAGGGACCGCCAAATTCGGGATTGATGTCAAACGTAGCCAGGACAGGGATCTGAGTGTTCGTAGCCGAGTTGAACCTGCTCATGCCCACGGAAGCCAAGGAGGCGGTGGGATCGGCCATATTCGAAAAGGTGATGCGGTTGTAGCCGAAACGCGCTTCGTTGACGAGATTGGGCGAAATCGTATACGTCCAGGCAAGAGTAGCCAAGCGGTTCGTGACGGGTTCGGTGTTGCCACTTCCGAAGCTGTTATTCACTGCGCTCTGAGCATCCTCACCACCAAGAGGATTGATGGTGTTTGAATTCGAAAAGAAAAAGCGCTCGGAGATTTTGTGCTTGGTGCCGATAATGCGATCGACGTTAAGGTTGAACTGATCTTCGTTGTAGAGGAGCGGCTCTGAAAAGGTAGCTTCGCCGAACTGGCCGGGAGTTCCCGTTCCAGAAGGAATCAGGAACCCGTTGAATTTTCCGGGGGCATTGAGAAGAGCCAGAGCCGTGGGATCGAGGGAACCTGGGGCGAGTCCAAATGCCGATTCGATGTTGGCTTCGGTGCGCTGCGCTGGCAGTACGGGAAATGAGGCCTGTGCCGAGCCTGCGACTCCATTGATCTGGCGCGTGCCTTCATACGAACCGAAGATGAATGTGTCCTTGAGTTTGGGGACTGGCCCGCCGAAATTTCCGCCAAACTGGTTCTGCTTGAGCACCGGCCTATCCGTGCCGGTGGCGTTAAAGAAATATAGATTCGCGTTCATGTCGTCATTGCGGAAAAATTCGTAGGCTTCACCGTGCCAAGCTGAGGTGCCACCACGGGTGAGTACGTCGATATTGCCACCAGAAGTTTTTCCTTGAGAGGCATCGTAGAGACTTGTTTGGACTCGGAATTCTTCGAGGCTGTCTGGGGAAGGGATCGGTACGGTACTAAGATTATTACTGAGCAGCTCGTTGGAGTCCGTGCCATTGATTACCAGATTGTTGGCCGTCCCACGTTGGCCCGCTACGTAGATCATGGCCTCGCCGCGGCCCGCTTCGGTGGCGTCGGGCAGGGGCGAAGCGGTCCCGGCGTTAAGACCCAACAAGAACGTGAAATTGCGAGTGGCGAGCGGAAGATTCTGCAAGACTTTTTCTGTAAGAACGTTGCCTAGCGTTGCGTTGCTCGTGTTGATCGCCTGGGCGGCATCGGCAGAAACCACGACTTCGGAGGTGACCGCGCCGACTTCCAAAACAATATTTAGAGTCGTGACTTCGGTTACGTGGACGGCAACGTCATGGAGAACTGTTCGCTTAAAATTTGGGCTCTCAACTGTGACCTCATAAGGACCCGGATCGAGCAAGGCAAAAACTGTGCTTCCATCAGGATTGCTATCCTTGGTCTGAGCAGCACCTGTTTTTGAGGTGACGGAAACCTTTGCGCCGGCGACAGTGCCGCCCTGGGCGTCTGTTAGTCCGACACGGATGGCACCTTTCTCGGAATTGATCTGCGCGGATAGTGATTGCGAGCAGAGGAAGAAGAGAGCGATGCAAAACGAACTAAAAAAACTTAGAAGAGTGCGACGTGCAAACATTTAATTCCCCCAGTGACGAGTATTGGGCACCAACTGCGCAAGTGCTCCGACCGACGATGCGAAAAAAAATGGATATCCATCAAAGGTCGATGGCATTTATTGCATCTCCACCACCACTGAGGGTGCAAGCGAAGAACCAAAGGGGCATCGAGTGGGAAAGAATTCTTAAGGCTTTGTTTTCTGAAGTTTATGCCAACTCTTTAGCGCGGCGTCCGCATAATTAATTCTAAATTCATATACATACTCATATAGAACTACAGCGGACCATCAGTTTTGGACCATGATTGTTTTAAGAACAGCAGCTCGAGAATTTTTCTCGAGTTACATTAATTGGAGGATTCCAACTATTCGAGGGCTCAGCGGTTCGTTTGAAATGAGTCTCTAAATTTTTTAGCGTACAACCCATCTCAAAAATCAGAGGTTCAGAAATACCACAATTCTTCAGGGGCTAAAGCCCCTTTCCGAGGCGTTTTCGGCACGGCTGAAGCCGTGCCCTCCTAAAAAGCATTTTATGAGAAAGCTTGTAGAACTTGTCTCCCAAATGTGTCAGGCGACGGGTAGATAGTTTCCTCAGGGGCTAAAAGCTCCGTTTTGCGGGTTTTCTATCTCGGAGCTAAAGCTCCGACCCCTATGAAGATATTCATGAGATAGCTTATGTCCATTTATGCGGCGGACATTAGATCCCAGACGCGCCAGAACTCTTTCATTTCGGGGGGCGTGCCGAAGGAGACGCGGACGTAGGTGCTCATCGAGGGAAAGAGGCGGGCGATCTGGACGTTGTTTTTCTTGAAATGGTCGATGACTTCGACGGCGGGGCGGTTGGTTTTTAGCATGGCGAAATTGGTGTAGGAGGGGATTCCTGTAACGCTTCGGAGTTTGGCTTGGTTGAAGAATTCCTGGCGATCGACGGCGTTGCGTTTTTCGCTTAGCTGCACATATTCAAGATCGTCGTAGGCAACAAGACCGGCGCGAGCGCCAACGGCGTTTAGGCCTTCTGGGAGACGGCGGGCGGAGAGAGATTGAATTTTTTCCGGGACGCCAACGGCGTATCCGACACGTATTCCAGCGAGGCCAAAAACTTTTGAGAAGGTTCGGGCGACGATGACGCGGTCGTCGTTCATGGGTTTGTCGATGAATGAGGTGTACTCGGGCGTTGCGCCAACGAAATGATGATAGGCCTCATCAATGAGGACGGTCGTGGACGGAGGAAGCTTACGAACAAATTCTTCGAGGTCTTTGCGAGGAGTGAGGCTGGCGGTGGGATTGTTGGGATTGCAGATATAGACTAGGGCCGTGGAGGCATCGGCTCGCGCCAGCATGGCCGGCAAATCGTGAGAAAAATTCTCGTCGAGAGGAATCTCGATGACTTGCGCTCCGAGAGCTTTGGCGCAACGGCCAATGGATTCGAAGGTGGGCACGGCAGTGATGAGGGTCTTGCCAGGACCGAGAAAAGAGGAAGCGGTGATGCTGAGAATTTCTCCGGAACCGCAGCCGAGAACCAATTGCTCCGGCTTGATGGAATGAGATTGAGCAATTCTTTGGTGGAGGGCGTTTACCGCCGGATCTGGATAGCGATTCGCGAACTGCAGGGCGTCTTGCATGGAGGCAATTACTTTTTGTGAAGGGCCATAGGCGTTTTCGTTGCGGCTGAGGATGATGGGCCCGCCAGGTTCGCTGGCGCGAGATGTGGGCACCAATTCGCTGAAGACAAATTCTGTTAGGGGAGGAAGGGCTGCGGCAGCGGCCATTCCTGAAGCCGCGTTTCGAAAAAAATTTCGTCGTGTGGTTGGCATAGGGACCTCGCTGTTCGTTTGTGGTGCGTTGTTGATAGCAGAGAAAGGCGCGGGAGGTCAACAAAACGACTTGAGCTTGTCTCATAAATGTAGCAAGCGACGAAGCGGGGAGCTTCCTCAGGGGCTAAAGCCCCATTTTGCCGGTTTTCTATGTCGGAGCTAAAGCTCCGACCCCTAGGAAGGCATATATGGGAAAGATTCTTGTCAGGCAGGGGCAGTTTCCCGTGACTGCGTTTACCGGGTACCGGGAAACTAAAAAACAATTATTCCCCAAAAACCGACGCTGCGGCCGTCCATTCACCGGGAATCAGATTCGCCGGGCTGAGGAGAGCGGCATTAGGGCACGTATTCGATGGTGACCCAGTCATCGGCGCCCGAGCTGTTGATGCTTAGGCCTGTAACGATAACGTTGTCGGCGGACAGGGCCATGGCTATGGGTACCGCGTATTGCCTGGGGCTGCTGTACTGCGCGACCCATTGCTGAACTCCCGTGTTGTCATACTTTATGGTGGCGAATTCGAAGTCGTTTGACGGCGCTTCCGGGCCGACGGCGCCAGTGGCGTAAACCTCGCCCGAGGGACTGACGGCAAGCGCTACAGCGGAACCTTGGCCCGACTCGTTAGACTGGCTGTTGTAACGGGTTGCGAATACTTCTTTGCCGGACGGATCGAGCTTCAGCACGGAAATGACGCTTCCATCGAAGGCCGGGCCCGTGTTGTCAAAGCGCTGAAGGAGGAAAGCATCGCCAGAGGAATCGGAGGTGATCTGCCCAATTCCGCCATTTGGGCCTGCGCCTGCTCCAAGGTTAGCGCCAAGGCCATTCTCGAGCTTGGTGATGTCGACGAGATACGCGAGAGACTGATCGGGATTGAATTTGGCGACAACCAGGTCGGGGAGAGAACTCCCGTTATTAGCGCCGCGGCCGCTGAAATAGCAGGCGCCATCCGGGTCAACGTGAAAACCGTTTTCAGTGCTAATCTGGCCGCGACCAAAGGTCGCTAGGCGGTTCCCGTTTAGATCGTACTTGATAATTTCGCCGTCAGCGTAAGGCGAGATTGTTAGACCGACGTCGACGTAGATATTTTCGAGGGCGTCAAGAGCGATGGCCGCCGGTTGATTTATGTTGGGAGTTTTCCCGGAATCGTTGATGCTGCGATACCAGATGGTGTGCCCTGCAGTGTCATACTTGGTGACGGCCCCAGTTATGGGACCGGTATTCGGTATCCCCTCCGAGTAGGTAACATAGACGTTGCCTTCGGGACTGACGGCGAGATGCACAGGAGTGCGCTGCACGCTGCCCGGCTCGCGACTGCTATCAATAAACTCGATCCAATCCCGACCACCGGCAGGATTGTATTTGGCGGTGACCACTTCGGGAACGACCTGGTTGGGATCGGCAACCAAGGGGTGGGTGAAATTGAAAAGGACATAGGTGTTACCGGTGGAATCCAGGGCAATGTCCATGCCTCCTGCTGAACCTGGATTGGTTGTGGAAAGCCAATCTTTCCAGAGAACCTTGCCGGAGGGATCGTATTTGATGGTGACTGCTTGACTACAGCTTTCGGGTGGGGGGCATTCATTGGAGGGGACCCCGAACCCACCGGTGACGTAGACGTTGCCTAGGGAATCAGTGGCTGTAGCAGCGGGCATGCCGCCTCCACTAGGCACATCGAAGGTGGCAACCCACTTGGCAGATCCGCTGGACTGGGCGCGCGAAGCCGGGACGAGAGCCATACACACGACTAGGGTTGCGAGAATGAGAGTGATGGTCTTTAGGATATATGACAGACGGGTGCTACGGGGCCCGATCGCCATGGATGTTCTCCTCAGAGTTGAGCTCTACAAGTTATCGGCCTTGGCTTAACCGTATTTCGAGGGGGTGGATGTGATGCGAATGGCGGCACATCGTTGACCCCTTACAGAGAGCCGCTATGTAATTAGCAAAACGTTGACGGGACGTACATCGGAAGAAACACTGAGATGAATCCAGGGATTGCCCTAGAGAACCGCTCAACGTCAAGAGGGATTACCTTGGAGGCAGGAAATCCTGTGGTTAAAGCGATGGTGCCTGGTCAGCTGGCAGCGTTAACCAGGCACTGTAGCCCGCAACGTTTATAAGGCATTACACGATTCGTCGTCCCGTAACCCAATGCGCTTTACAGAGACTCACCCTGAATCCAGAGTGGAAGGTGGCGCTCCATTCTTGCTGCGAGAGTAACGAAAGTGATTCTAACGTGAACCCGGACCTAAGTAAGAAAACCTCAGGCCCCACAGCAATGGGGGCTACGTTACGCAGACTGGGCCTCGCCATTTCGTATTTCTTTTCGATCGTGTACGTCTTGTCGATTCTGTTGCCTTCTGTTTACTGTCTCCGGCAGGGATGCAGAGGACCGGCCGAGCTCGATGCTTTTATGCCGGCTTTCGGTCTTACCCCGTTTGGCGCAATCGCTACCGCTTTTTCATTGCACAACGCCATCCAGCACATCAGAAAAAGGCAATTGTGGTCCTGGGTTTTCTGGCCACTCGCTATCCTTTTCGCAACTGTTCTTCTGGGTGTAATCGCCTTTATCGTGTGGATCGTTTATGAGACTGCATCTCATCGTTAAGGGCGACGAAAGCCGGCGTTGAGTGTGTCAAGTCCCTGAAATTTCTGATCGTAGGTATGTGCGGCTGGCACGACAGCCAAGTGCACGGGCAAGTTTTGCGGAAGGCGTTATTTAGGCAGCGAAGTGGCAGGTATTACTGGTGGTGTCTGAAGGGCCGAGAAATGGATTGGCTTTGTGGACGTGTGCGGATGCGATTTAAGTGTAGCGGTGCTGCGGAAAAAACGGCCGTCGCAATCGAGGCAGCGAAATGGCCTGATAGCTATTTTGCCCAGGAAACCCTCGAGCAATCCTCTGGTTTTGGATCTACGAGTTCGCTTGCTCTGACAACACGGACACCGGAACCGCACGGGGGACCTCTTGCAAATAGTTGCGTTTAAAATGGTTGCGAGGAAAGCAGAGAGCCGTCCCAGCCCGGGCACTTCGATCTCTCGAAGTGTCTCGTCTCTCAGCTCTCCTCGCACATCCAGAATCGGGGATGGGGCGATTACTGTCTATCCAGCGAATCCTGTAGATGTGCCTTAGACCGCTTTTTCTCCAAATCTTCTCGGAGTCGTAACAGGATTGTTACAAGCGAAGAGCCACGAGGTCATGCAAGCGGAGGTATTTACTTTGGAAAATCGCGAAGATATGCTCTGGCATGCTCAAAACAAAGAGATATGCCCTGGCGTTCGTTGCTACCGCTGCATTCCTGTGCGTTTTCGTTTGCGTGATTCCCTGTGGTGCGCAAGTTGCTGTAACAACGAATCCGTCGCCTGACGTGCCCACGCCGGAATCGGTGCTTGGCCACAAGCCGGGCGATGATTTTTATCTGGCGAATTATGACGAGTCTCGCGAATATTTTCGGAAGCTCGCGGCGAGCTCGAACCGCATCAAGCTGATCAGTGTTGGAAAAACAACACGAGGCCTCGATTGGGACATCGCGATTATTTCCTCGCCGGAAAATCTCGCGAGCTTGGACAAGTTTAAAGAGATTTCGCAGAAGCTGGCCGACGGGCGGGGCTTGTCGGAGGCGGAGGCGCGTGTGCTTTCGCAGCAAGGCAAAGCGATTGTGCACATCGACGGAGGGCTGCATTCCTCGGAAGTGGCGGGGGCGCAGCAGTCGATCAATCTGGCTTATAAGCTGGTTTCTTCGCAGAACGATCCAGAAGTGGACGCAATTCTGAACAATGTGATTTTGATGCTGTGGCCTACGCTGAATCCCGACGGGCAGAATGAAGTTGTGGCGTGGTATCGAAAAAACCTGGGTACGACGTACGAGGTCAGCCCGCTGCCGGATCTGTACCAGGAATATGTGGGGCACGACAACAACCGCGACGGTTATATGAACAACATGGTGGAGTCGCAGGACGTGACGCGGACGGAGATCGAATGGGATCCGGTCATTTTTTACTGCCATCATCAGACGGCCCCCTTCCCTACCCGGATTTTTATTCCGCCGTTTGTCGAGCCGATTTCTTCGAACATTCATCCCCTGATGGCGCGATGGCTGAGCGTGCTGGGGACGAGCATGGCGGCGTACCTGGATGAGCACGGCATGCCCGGCGCGGTGAACCGGGTGGGCTTCGACAACTGGTATCCGGGATTCCTGGATTACACGCACATTTTCCGCAATAGCATTTCGTTTTTTACGGAGACGGCGCTTTTTCGCTACGCGACACCGCGATTCTATCCGGTGGATGAATTTCCGAAGGAGCAGCGCGGGTTGCGTTCGGAGATGTTTTACAGCAGCCCGTGGAAAGGCGGGTGGTGGCGGCTGCGCGACGCGGTGAATTATATGGAGGGCGCGTCGATGTCCGTGCTGGACACGGCGGCGAAATATCGAGAGGAACTGCTCTTTAACCGCTATCAGGCGGCGCACGACAATGTTGAGCGGTTCCGCAAAGAGGCGCCGTTCGGGTACGTGATTCCACGAGAGCAGCGAGATCTGCCGACTGCGGCTACGCTGGTGCAGAAACTTATGGTCAATGGCATCGAGGTGCAGCAAGCGACGAAACCTTTCCACGCGAACGGCCGCGAATACGCACCGGGAACGTGGGTGGTGCTGATGGACCAGCCGTTTTCGCCACTGGTGAAGGAATTGTTCGAGCCACAGATCTATCCGGATCTGCGCGAAACGCCCACCAGTCCGCCGAGGTTGCCGTATGACGTGACGGGCTGGACGCTGCCGATGCAGATGGGTGTGCAGGTGGCGCCGGTGTTGCAACCGATTGGAGCGGCGGAGCGCGGGGCGCTGCAAAAGCTCGACAAGTTTGCGGCGCCTGCGGGGAACGTGAGTGGGACTGGTGGCGTGTTTGTATTGAGCCACAAATCTAATGCAAGCTTTAAACTTTTGAACGAAGTGTTGGCGAGCGGAGGGCATGCCAGTTTCGCGCCTGGCGACACTGAGACTTCGGACGGGGCTGAAACGGGCGCGATTGTGGTGTCGGGGATCGAGCGCGAGAAACTCGACGGATTCGTTAAGGAAAACTCTTTGACACTCAGAGCAGTCGCGGCGGTGCCGAAGGATTCCATCAGCGTGAAGAAAGCGCGCGTCGGGCTGTATCGGGCGTGGGTTCCGTTTATTGACGAAGGGTGGACGCGATGGATTTTAGAGAATTTCAAGTTTGATCCAGTTGCGCTGCGCAATGGCGATATTCAGGCGGGGAATTTACGAGAGAGGTTTGACGCCATTGTGATTCCGGACGGTTCGCCCGAGGCGATTTTCAATGGATTCGGACCGGGCAGTGTGCCGGGAGAATATGTGGGCGGGATCGGCGAACTAGGAGTGATGGCGCTGCGAGAGTTCGTACTGGCAGGAGGCACGCTAATTACGTTTAACAATGCGTCCGTATTTGCCATCGATCAGTTGGGGCTGCCGGTGAAGAATGTGCTGGGTGGTGCGAAGGATGAGGAGTTTTTCTGCTCCGGTTGCTTGTTGCGGGTCGAAGTGCAGGATATGGCGCATTCGGCGACGTGGGGATTGCCGCACGATCCGATCGTGATGTTTGAGCGTGGTCCGGCGTTCGAGGCTAAGGAGGGATTTCGCGGACGTGTGCTGGCGGCGTATCCGAAGGACGAGAGTCCATTGATGAGTGGGTATTTGCTGCATCCGGAAAGGATTCAGGGAAAAGCTGCTGCGCTGGAAGTGCAATACGGAAAAGGGCGAGTTTATTTGCTTGGATTCCGGCCACAGTGGCGCGGGCAGTCGCATGGCACTTATAAATTTTTCTTTAATGCGTTTTACGAGTCGCAGGGGCTCTCGAAGCCGGGAGCAGCCTTGCCAGCGAAGGCCGGGGAGACGTCAGCGCCGCATCAAGAAACCACGCAAACCAAACCACCGGCGCAGTAAACGGGAACGATCTCTGGTTCATCGGTGCCTTGTGGTGGCGCGAAAAGAGGGCCGGGCCCTTCGGGGCTCAGGGTAAACAAGCGCCGGCCCAATTCCACTTTTATGGTAACCGCGTTTATCAGGAGTTACGTCATGTAGTCTCTCCGCGTCCGTCACTCGATTCACGAATTCGCCTCGTTATATACTCCCGGAATGAAGAGAGAAGTCCGAAGTCGCCGCAAAGTATACGGACAACTCCTAGCGCATGCCCGCCGCCAACCGCATCGGGAGTGCTGCGGAATTCTGGCGGGACAGGACG
>Ga0265349_1000030_pt1 | contig 15989 bp, 10 predicted proteins | sample NSE1metagenome_FD_189092 | JGI IMG/M metagenome (GOLD analysis project Ga0265349, IMG submission 189092) | Soil microbial communities from Maridalen valley, Oslo, Norway - NSE1 | ecosystem: Environmental > Terrestrial > Soil > Boreal forest/Taiga > Bulk soil | place: Norway: Oslo | collected... | reverse complement strand
TTTGCTTCGTGCCATGCCCCGCGAATGAGAGTGTCGAGGCAAATCAGATGATGGACGCTGTTCCAAAATGGCGGCTGAAAATAGTCCGCATGGACAAAAACAATGTTTTCCAGGCGCATTGCGCTCGCCTTCGCGCTGGCGTACGCGAGCGCGTCCATCGACAAGTCGCAATGAAAAACCAAGCGATATTCTTGTGTAGCTCTAAACGTGCAGTGGCCCGCTCCCGCGGAGAGATCGCAAAACACTGAAGCCGCACCGGCTTGCCCGGCTCCAAGAAATTGAAGCACTTCGCGGGTCTGGCGCTCGCGCAGTTGCAACCATTTGCTCGAACGCGCCTCGGGCGCGCCCCATGCCTTGGCGTCAACTAGAATTTCCGTGGGCCGAAAGAATTCGCGAACATAGCCATCTCGATAAGGCGCCAGCTCGCTCTTGTCCGGAAAAATGATCGGCCGCGAAGGAAGAAGTTCTAGAATGTTTTGGGATAGCAGAGGATAGAAACGGTGACATCGTACGCAACGAAGCCCATTGGGGCAAGCAGCCATCCCCGCTCGGTCATCCGGACAGCAAAGAAGTAGCGAGATTTGCTCCAGACTAAATGGCATACGCGCAGAGCTCCGAATTGGTCGCGCCTTTTAATTCTTCTCGCCACTGACACACAGTCATCAAGAACGTTTCAAGGTTTTCCCACTGGCCTTGCTCCTCGATTTCCCACGAATGGCCCCAGAGATGAAACACACCTCCACGCGCCATGGTTTGAAGGAACAATTCCTTCGCAAGCGTGAGCCAATCCCTGGAGAGCAGTAACCCTCCAAACCAAGGCCTCACCGGAGCAGAAAATCTTTTCAGAGCATTCTTGGCATAAGCATAGGGACCGTGAGGAAAGACCTGAATGGTCGTGGGGATAACGTAAAGACCACTGATGCGCCGCGGGATTGCGGTCGAGAGAAGCTCAACAGTCCTGGCGGCTTGATACCCTGCTTCGCGCACAAGCTGTAGTTGGCGATTTCTAAACTTGCCTCCCGGAAAACAAAAGATTCGACAACTTTTCCCAGTCAGTTGCTCGATCCACTCGCGAGATCCTGAAAGCTGGATGCCGGCTTCGTGGTCGGAGAGCCGGTCGATCGCGACGTGCTCCAAGGTGTGAGCGCCAATCTCGAAGGAGTTGCTCAGTTCGCGAATCTGCGAACGGTTCATCACCGGTTTTTGGCTCGAGCGCGGCACATAGAAAGTCCCCGTGAGGCCGCTTTTCGCAAGCAACTCCGCCACGCGCAAATCGAGGGGATGTCCGTCGTCCCAGCTCGTCGTCATCACGAATGTTCGGTTCGTCTCGCTCATGACTTCTTCTCCCAGACCAAGAGACTTCCGACGATTGCCCGGTTCACGGCGCGCTCTGCTCCCTGCGCCACTTGAACGGGCTTCCCTGCCATTTTGGCTGCGCAAGGCACTGCACGATTCCCCTCTTAAAATTTTCGACCATCGCTTCCATCGAATATTTCTCGGCCGAGTTCGCGGCCCCTTCGCGAAGCCGTTGCAGCTCCTTCGGATTCGATAGCAGCTGGGTTACAGCCCGTGCATATGCTGCCAAGTCAGGCGAAATCATCAACCCATTTCGTCCCTCCTCGAAGTACTCCATCTCCGGTCCGTGGATAAATCGCCTGGTTGCGATGAGAGGAAGAGCGGCGGCAAATCCATCGAGGATCGCGAGTCCCACTCTTCCTGGAAGTAAAAACACGTCAGAAATCGCCAGGAGCTGCGATTTCCGTTCGCCAAATTTCGGCCCTACAAAATGAACCCAAGAAAGATGCGTAGCAGCGTGCCTAATCTCCTCCTCGTCCGGACCGCCGCCAACGACAATCAGCTGAAACTCGGGAATGGTCTGCCGAATCTCCTCTCCAGCTTTAATCAGAAAAGGGATGGACTTCACCTTGTGCAGCATGCCCACGAAAATTCCTACCGGAGCCGATGGGCTGATGCCCAGCTCGGCGCGAAGCGCTCTTCTAATGTTCGCACTCAGACTTTTCACGCACATTTGAATGGCTCGGGTATCGACGGAATTTTGCACTGCCGTGATCTTGGTGCGAGATACGCCGCGCTCCTGCAAATAGCGAGCGGTGCCTGACGTGTACGCAAACCACCAGTCAACACAATTCAGCGTTCGCTCCTTGTACCATTCAGAGAAACGAGACCGGTCTGCTTGCCGGTTTTCGCCCAAGCCCCAGAACGCGGTTCTCTTTAGTTTGAACAACGAAAGTGGGATAAGAAAATGATTGAGAATAAATCGGTTGGCTTGATCAACGACGACGAGGTCGGCTAATGCGACTTCGCGGAGGGCGGGCTGAAAGAGCAGCCTTCTCTTCCCAAACCAGTATCCTTTCGTTTTTACGCCATACTCTTGCGGCAAATCGCAATTGTCGTTCTTCCGATCTTCTGCCGAAGACGGAGCGCTATAGACGACTTTGAGTTGCACGTCTTCCTTGCAAAGCGCATTGTTCAAACGCTCGTAGAACGGTTTGCGGTATCGCTTGATCTGCGCTTCGATAATCAGGACTCTCTTCATCGACTCGTTCGGTTCCTCGCAATGCTACTTCCGGCCCGGTAGTTCCACGGGTCAATCAGCTTTTACGAATGTGAAGACTTCCCTTCGCGGGCAGACATAAGAAATCCTCATTCCATATCTTTCGAGTTGCGCGAGGGCTTTCCTGGTTTTGTCCGTTCCTATGGAAGACAGCCGGTGATGAAATTCGACGAGAAGCTGTGCGACCGGTATTTTCTCTCGGACGATTTCTTCAATGACCGCGTACTCGGCGCCTTCGATATCCATCTTGAGAACGTCGATCCGGCTGTGCTCTTGAAGCCGCATCGCAGTGGAAAGCCTAATAACTGGTAAACGCAGAGACGCGCGCCCATACTGGGGCGCCTGAATCATGGAGTGGGAAACACAGTTTTCTCGCGGTGGAAGATAAAACGATTCTTCGCCGTCGTGCCCGGCAATCCCCGCGTCATGAGAATGGAATTGCGGGGGCAAGGATTGTGTAGCGAGCCATTTTTTAACTTTGGGAGTGGGATCAAACGCGTCAACCTCGACGCCGAAACGTTCGATAAGAGACAAATCGAAGGAAATGTCCTCGCCAATCCCCAAAGAATAGACAGCCGCGTCGCGGCCAATCATCGAACCGTCCAGGCAATAGCCGCCATACTCTGAGCCAAATCTCTCCACACAACGCTTTATCTGCACACGTGGAGGCGCAAATCTCCACTGAGGATAGACACGAAGATATTTGTGAAGCTGAGGGAGCAAGTTCATGAGAGATTGCCCTGTTGTGGAAGCATCGCGTGCCGCAGACCGAAGGTAGAAGAGGAGTCGGTGGGTTTGGCTGACGCGTAAGCGATGAGATAGCTGGCAATCCCAGCCCAGAAGAGCAACCAGATCGCCGTCTGCACGGAGTCGATCAACATAGTCGTCGCGCCATAGAGAAAAACATTTGCGCCGATGGATGCGGCAATGGCCACCAGGACACTTCGTTCAAGTCCTTTTACTTCCATGGCGGCGTAGAAAGCCCTGCGGAAGAGCCTTATGAAGAACGCAAAAAACACCAAAGTGGCGGGAAGGCCGAATTGAACAATCGAATATAAACCGAGATTGTGGATCTCTTGCGTCTCTCGCGATTGCAAGTGATAGAGGTCGGTGTATCCGCCGGTCAATAAGAGTTCGGGATGCGCCTTTATCAGAGTGAACGCATCTGAAATCATTTCCTGGCGCCCTTCGAAGGTCCCAAACTGGTCCCAGTCAAATAATCCCTGCGTCAGAAACAGAATTGCGATTGCGCTGGCCAGTACGGTTACCGTCACGACACGTAAAACACCTCGGCGCCGGCTCAGAAAGAGATACACCGTCATCATCGACGCGGCAAAAACCAGCAAACCGGAGCGGAACATCGTGAACAGCAGGCAAACAAATATGACCGCACTCCCCAGGAAGCAAAGCAGGCGTTGGCGCTTAGGGAGGCTTCCGAAGAAAGCTAGCGTGGTCAGGAGGCAGAGCGGCACAGAAAGAAAGCACGCAAACATATTTGCGCCGGTGTAGAGCCCGGTTGGCAAAGTGTTTTGCACGCCGAGAAAATCGCCGAAGCCGGAGAGTTTCGCAAAGCTGGTCTTATAAGCCTGCCATTCCGCTTCGTCAGGCCCTGCAAACCAGAGATAATTTCCGGTGGTGTATTGCGCAATTCCGAGAATGGCGTTGGCCACTGCGAAGACACATCCGAGTTTGATGAGTGTGTGAATTTGCTTCTTGTCGACACCCGCCTGCAAGAAAACCAAAAGAAAGAGGAACGGCAGCATCAGATCTCGATAGACACTAGCGGCATGCGCCGCGTTGTATTCAAAAAAAATAGCCGGAAAGGCCAGAATAGCCAGAAATAGAATGAGAGTTCGTTCCGGATAAATTTTCGCTAGCGGTCGATTCCGTTTCCCCTCCCACGCATGCACCAGGGAAACTAGCAGCACAACGAAGAGAGACGCTTCCGAGAGATCGAAGCTGAAACTGCTCAAGCGGAGGCGATATTCAAAACTCAAAAGCAAAGGCAAGAGGTAGATAAGGCGAGCCGGGCTGGCCGCAACCCACAACAGAGCTGCGCCAAATGCGATGATGACAATCGGAATCGCCAGTAACATGACTCAGGCCACCATCATTCCGGCGATTTGCGCACCGCGGAGCCGCCAATCCCACTCCTGGACCATGACCTTGCGCGCGATTTCGCCCAGAAGGCGGCGCCGCTCCGGTGCGTGGAATAGCGCCACGATCTCTCCGGCAAACTCCTCGTCCGAATGACCCGCCAGTACGCCTACATCGCTTTTGCGAAAGAGCGCCTCTACTTCTCCGACGGGATTTGTCACTGTGGCTCGGCCCGCCGTCAAAAAATCTAAAATCTTTGTAGGCCATCGCGCGCGGTCATTCAGGCTGTCTTCCAAAGGGCAGATGCAAACATCCGCGCATCCCAGAACCCAGGGATAGTCTTCATCACTTACCCAACCCATCCGGCCGATGCGGTGATCGATTGCCAGTTGCTCCGCCAATTCCCATGCCGGGCGCGCCACGTTTCCAACCAACAAAAAAACAGACTTAGGCGCTTGCCGGAGTACTTCACCAAAAATCCGCATCTCGCGGCACATGTCTCCATTGCTGATCGCAACGACCATCGGCGCATCTTCCGGCAGGTCGAACCGCTTGCGTGCCTCTCTCTTGCTCAGCGGCACGATGTACTCCGTTGCCGCGCCATTAGGGATGTGCGCCAATCTTTCCTTGGGGATACCGATTGCGAGCGCGCGCTCTTGAAGCACTTTGGAGGTCACGCTCACTCTCGACGCGCGGAAGCGAATCTTCTCTTCGAAATACGAATCGATGCGGTGCGCAATCTTCCAACCGCGGAACCAGTTCGAGCTGCCGCCGAACCAGTCGCACCAGTCCGAATAAAACGCATAGTTTTTTCGCCGCTGGGTGAAATACACCGGCCAGGAAACATTGGGCTGATATTCAAAACCGAAGACAGCGTCGTAATGACTGGTTTCCAATTCGCGAGTCCGGCCCCAGATGTCGAGCGGACCCCAGCCGGTCCCGGGCAAGAAGCGGTTACCCCATGCTGGCCCTTCCATCAACCGTATCCATGGCCCCGCGCCACGCGGCTCGCTGAATTCGCCGATCCAGTCACGCTTATAGGAAATCGCAGGACGAAAACGCGAAGTGCGAGATACCGTCGCCAGCGTAACTTTGTGCCCCGCGCGCGCCAGTTCACGACAAAAATAAAATGCGCGAAGATATGTGCCCACTCCCTTCTCGGTAAAATTCAAAGCCAGAATCCGCATCGAAGACACTCCTGCATTAGGGGGCCGTTCGTGTTATCGCTTTGACTTCGCTTACTTTTTTCCCGGCCGACTCTTTTCTGTTACCTGCCGCTGCCCCCGCCAGGCTTGCCGCCGTTTTTCTCTTGTGCTCGAGCGCTACGCTCAGAAGAGCTAGAGGCTCCTCGATGAAATGCCGTTGCAGCTTTTCCTCTTGCCAGTTGCGGATCTCTTCATGCAAACCCTTAGAAGCGTTCACTCGCCGGACTCGCTTCGGCAGTTCTTGCAGATCGCCGCACAGCGCCTCGGGATGGCAGAGCAGCCGGTGATACGGCTTGTCTTGCTCGCCGAAACAGATGCACCCTAAAGACGCAGCGTCCGCCAGACCTTGTCCGGCACCGCTCCCTCTTCCCAGACACAGATAATATTTTTGGCGAGCCAGTTCGCGCAGGAACTCGGCGGCATCGCCCCAGCGCGGCGGATCTTCTCCGTGATAAAGCCCCATGGAAAACGAACGGAACGCGACCGGAAGGCGCAGTGCTTCTTCGAGCCGATGCGCCGCTCTTTTCGTTGCTTCCATGGCGTTCCCGTTGGTTGCACCGCATAAGAGCGACAGCGTCCGCCAATCAGCCCAAAAGCCTTCCTCTCGTTCGGGAGGCGCAAACAATGCGCGCAGAGTCTTCGGATCGCGAATATAGGGAAACGAAATGGCCTGCGGAAGGCGCTCGATTGAATCGGAAGCGTCCATCATGTGCGCGAGGAACAAGTCGGCGTTCCTCATCGGTCGGCGAAGAGACGCGTGATACCGCCGATCCCAGTGCTCAACGACGAAGTACGCGAACAGCGTGTGCGTGTTGCGGGGAAACTCGAGAATCGGATCGTTGGTGATGACCAAGTCGTACGAATCGTAAGGAATGTCCTTTGGCGCGATTACGTTTTGCGTGTACTTTCGCACAATATCCGCATTGCCCGGCCGCTTCAGCACCGAGTCGTATGTGTAGTCCGTTTTAACTTGCTGAGGAATGATGTACCAGTCCGCTTCGAGCAGCGTAGTCATCTCCCAGTGCAGTGGCCGGCTGGGCCAAATCCGAAACAAAGCGTCAGGCGACGTTTCTCCCCAGCGAATACTCGACCACGGGCCAAAGGTGTCCAGCACCTGCTTGACGATCGCGACGTTCATGCCTTCTCCGCGTTCGGGAATATTTCGCTGTAACGAGGATGCGATCTCTTTACCGCTGCCACCATGGCGTCGTAACTCTCGCCTGGCGCCCTGCGGCGGAGATTGCCCGATTCCGGATCCAAAATAAGAAGCTCATACCCGAATTCTTCCAGCTGCCACATCAGTTCGACAGGATGGTAGTGAAATCCCGCGGTGCACCAGCTATAGCCCTCATAGAGAATCACCGGGGCGTCTGGCCGTTCGAGCAGCTTTCGGCCGCCCCGAAACACCTTTAATTCCGCTCCTTCTACATCCACCTTCATCACGTCGACACGCGCAATATTTTCTCGCGCCACAAAATCATCCAGCGTAACCGTCCGCACCAACTCGCACCCGACAACTTCCGCGTCGCTATAGCTGGGGTCTTCGAGCGAGTTGAGAGCATCCTTCAACTCTGCATTGACGTACAGAATGGCTTGGCCGTTTTGGTCGCTTAAAGCCACACGGACGGTGCGCACCATAGTGAGTTCATTCTTCAAAAGATTTTTTTCCAGGATCGCTAAAGTCGATGGACACGGCTCGAACGCGTACACAGCAGAAAGCCGACCTAGGAGTTTTTGTCCAGCGGCCACGCTAAACAGTCCGATATTGGCGCCGACGTCGAAAAACGTCATTCCAGGCTGGAGCACTCGTAAAATGAATTCTAGTTCGGCGTGTTCGAAACGCAGGCCTGACCATGTATGAAACGCTATTGTACCTTCCGGGACAATTTGAAACTTGACGCCGCCGGTATTTACTTGAATCGCAGCGTTTCTCGTCACGAGATTGCGCGCCTTGAATGCCAGCGCCAGGCCATCCCGATACCACAAAAATAATCTCCCTGAAATACGTTTCCGGATTTTTCGCAGTATTTTTAGTGGAGTTAAAAAGCCATACATTCTTCGCCACTTTGCCAGCGGAGCGCCGACAAACACGGGTAGTTCAATCACCTGCATAGGCGCTCCTTTTGAAAAGCGGTTTCGAGGCACGAACATCCCATAGAAAATAGAAACCACACGCCGAGAGGAGCAGAGCCCCGGCTGCGATGGAGGCTTCCAGGCCGGCACGCGCGTCGAGCGACGCCGTGAAACGGCTGCCAGCGACGGCCAGGGCCCATATCCCAGCCGCAAAGCCGCAGGTCCGCAGGTCCAATGGCAGCGGGTAGTAGCGCCTGCCAAATGCAGTCATCAGACAAATGCTTGCGGCCAGGGCGGCTGGCCAGGAAATTGCCGCTCCCAACGCGCCGAGCCGGGGCACCAGGAAATAGTTCAGAACAATGCAGGTCGCCGCACCTGCGGTTCCCAAGGGACCGAGCCACTTCGTCTTGTACTTGAGATAGATGGGAAGGCTGCTCCAATATTCAAGCAAACGGAACACAACCGGCAAAAGCAGCCATGGCAAAAGACTTTGCACTCCCACGTAGGCGCGTCCGGCAAAAATGCGAATCAGGAACGGCCCGAACAAGATGGTCATCGCGGAAAGCAGAGTGCCTACCAGAAGCGCATAGCCCATGATCTTGGTGTAGGTGATCGCCGCGTTCGGACGGTGAGCGATGGGGAACACAGCGCCCGCCCAGGCGTTTCCAAACGGCTGCAGAAAACCCATCGAAAGAATGTTCGTGATTTTGATTCCCACCGTGTAACGGCCCACTTCGGCAAGGCTTTGAAACCGCGCGAGGAAATACCGCCCGGAAGCATCCAGCAACAAAGCCATCAACGCGCTCCAAACGAGTGGGAACCCGTAGCGCAACATGGGACCAAGCAACTCCTTGCGAACACGGAGTTGCATTCGCGGCACGCAAAATACGAGAAGAATGAGCACGCACGCTCCGTCGCCCGCCAGCCAGCAACGCAGGACGCCTAGTACGCCTTCGCCGTGCAGCGCTACGAACCAATACCCGGCTGCCACCAAAACCATCAAACGTGTAATGGCTGACAAAACGTACGCCACAGGCCGTTGTGCTGCTTGCAGGCTGCTGAGGAAGATGCCCTGTATGTTCCGAAACAAAACCAGTGGAACAAAAATCCAGGCCGTTCGACCATTCCCGCCGATCCATTCCCTGCCGAGCGGCCCGCTCATCACCGCTGCGAGGATCGCGCCGCCAATCGCTGCCGCCACCAGTCCTGCGGCTACACTTGATGCGAGAATCTCTCCGCGCCGGGAGACTTCCGTCTCCGCGTACCACCGCAAGTAAGTCGTTCCCAGCCCCATTTGTGTCGTGGTTACGGCAATGAGCAGCGAAATCTCGATCAGCGCATAGGCACCGAAGTCCGAAGGCGTGAGAAAACGCGTGTACATCGGAACCAGGACGAAATTGCCCAAGCCCAGAAGAACTGCCCCCGCTAAATAAATCATGGAATCTTTTGCCAGCGGGTAGAGCGTCGCGAGCAGGGGATGCCCCGCTATCGCTCTTTGCATTCGACCCCTTTGAGAAACATTTGGACCTATCCCCGCTACCGGATTATCCATCCTCGGCAAGCTCACTGGCCTCCTCCTGCGAGCACTGCTGAAATCGTTCGAAGAAGAATGTTCAAGTCCAAGCGCAAGGTCCAGTTTTCGATGTACTCGAGGTCCAGAACCATGTTGGTGTCGAAAGAAGGATCGCGCCGTGCAGTTACCTGCCACAGCCCAGTGACACCGGGTTTCACATCGAGGCGGCGCAGATGTTCGATGGTGTAGCGCTCGAAGTCATCCACAGGGTGTGGCCGCGGCCCCACGAGACTCATCTCCCCGCGCAGTACATTCAAGAGCTGTGGAAGCTCATCTACACTAAATTTTCTCAGCCACCTTCCACAGCGGGTAACACGGGGATCGTTCTCCATCTTGAAAATCGGGCCGTTGCGCTCGTTTATCTCGCGAAGCGTGTTCTTCTGTGTTTCCGCCTCTTCGACCATCGTTCTCAACTTGAAGCAGCGGAATTTTTTTCCTTTTTTCCCTACACGCATCGCCGGATAAAAAACCGGGCCATGCGAATCGCAGCGAATCCAGATGGCAGCGAACGCCAGTATTGGAGCTGTCAGCAAAAGGACCGCCGCGGCCCCAAGCAAATCCATGCCGCGCTTCACCGCCAGACCGAGCGCCGGAATCGGCTCGCCATGCAGCTCGATCACCGGGAACCCACCGATGGTTTCGACCGGAGCGCGCCAGCCCAATCCATCGTAGAGATCCGGCACCACGTTCAAGCTCAAACGCAGGCGCCGCGCCTCAAGGAAAATCTCCTTCACCATTTCGCGGTCCGCAGGAAGCGTTACAAACAATTGATCTGCAAATTGGCCCAATGCGACTTTCCGCAAATCGCGCACCGACCCCAATACGCGTGCATCTCCGTTTGGATGCGGATCCAAAAACCCGCAGACTTGGTAGCCCAGTTGCCTGTTTTCCTCGAGCCACGCCGCCAGCGCCCGCCCCAGTTTTCCTGCTCCCACAATGAGCACCCGCGAAACGCCCTCGCCGCGCTCGGCTCTGCGCAGCACATAATGCCGCTTTGCGTATCGCCAGCCTGCCAGTGCGCTGGCATTCCATGCTCCCGAGCAAACCACCACAAGTCTCGAGATGTCTTTATTCCCCGAAGTAAAAATAAACAGCACCAGGAGCGCCGTAGCGAACCCGACAGCTCTTACAACGCTCGCGCTTTCTTCCCAAGCGCTGCGTTCCCGCGCCGTGTGATACAAATCCTGGCTCATGCAAGCCAGCACTACGAGCCCGGCATAGAGAAGCAAAAAACCTGGATAGCTGGCAGACAATACCTGTTGCAAAAGGTTTGCTCGCGAAAGCTCCGTCCGGGAAAAAGGGTTGGCCCAATCAAACCGCAGCCAGAAAATGCTCGCTCCGCCCGCACAGACCAGCGCAAAATCAATCGCCACATACGCAGCCTGGCGTGCGAGCCCGGAACGGCCGCGAGCGGCCTTAGCACGCCTGGGAAGAAATTTCGCACCCGGCAACCACATCTCCGGCGCACTTTCACGGGCAGGCTCCGCATTCGTCACGGATGGTGCTCGAGTCCGGCGTGTGGCTGTTCCGTTCATGTCTCTTTTATCCGAGGCCGTTTCTTGCTGCACGCGTCAGATCCGCCCCATCGGAAGGTTTCTCTTCTTCCTGGGCACGTTGCGATTTTCTTGCAGAGTTCGCACGATTCCGCGCGCGCGCCAGCATTTGCAAAATCGCGGCCGCCGGAACTGTCCGCAGAGCGTCAGCACGAAGCGTTCCCGCAATTTCCACCACAAATTGTTTTCCAGGATCCTGCGGATCGATTTCGCGCCAGGTCTGCCGAAGTAGAATCCAGGCACACATCGTTAGGAATGAAGACGTGGCGCCCGCAACTGTCAACAGTCCTCGTGGTGGAAACGATTTCTTCGTCGGCACTACCGCTGCGTCCAGCACCTTCACACTGGGCACTTCTTTGGCTTCCTGCACCTTAGCCAGTTCATACTGCTGCGTTAGCAGCTCGTAGACGGTTTCTTGAATTTTTGTCTGGCGGTACAGATCAGCGTACGTTACGCCAAGCAGCGGAAGCTGGCGGATAGCCGGATACAACGAAGCATCCGTTCCTGAAGAGGGTGCCGCGGAAGTTCCGCTCTCTCCGCCCATTTTGCCCAGCTGGGCGCGCAACTCAGTTACCCTCGCTCTAAGAGCGCGTACACGCACGTTCTGGTCGGTATACATCGCTTCCAGGCCATGAAGTTCCGCTTCTGCTGCAATCAACTGTCCTTCCAGCGTCGCCGCGGCTTCCACCATCGCTTTGCTTTGCGCCGGAATGTCGATGGCTGTGTTCTTGCTCGCAAAGATGCTGAATTTTTGCGCGGCGCTGTCGAGGTCCCGCTTGACCGCGCGGAGTCTCTCTTCAAGGAAAATGCGTTCGCGCCGCGCCGAAGATGTGCTTACCTGCTCGACGAGCCGGTCGAGTTCGTCGACATACGCCTGCGCCATCGCCGCCGCAAGACGCGGATCTTGATCCGTCAGCGTCACCGCGATAATTCCGCTTTTGTGGTCTTCCACAATGCGGGTGTGCGCAGCAAGCGCCGCGCGTGCGTCTTCCATCTTTCCCGCGCGATAGATGCGGCGTAGTTCGAATTGATCGATCAGGCGGTCTTGCACCGTGCGGCTTTCCAAAATCCCAACGAACAATGCGCCGGAGTTTTTTACTCCCAGCAAATCGCCGGCAACTCCTCCGAGCCCTCCAGTGCGTCCCGCCAGCGCCGACAACATGGCCATCCCCGAACTCGACTGACCATCCGGAGGCATCAGTTGTGTCGTCGCTTCATACCGGGAAGGAATCAGCAGCGCGAGACCCAAGCTCCCCATCGCGCCGAGTACAAGCGCTCCAAACAACAATTTGCGCGCTTCCCAGAGCAGACGAAGCCGCGCGATGAGTCGCTGGCGCGAGTTGCTTGCTGCGTTACTACCTGCTTCGCTTTCCAACGGTGTAGGCGACGTATTCACGCTTTTGCGGTACCCCCTTCCTTTTTTCCATGGAGTGCATCTATTTGCCGCACCGCGGCTTCACTGGATCGCTACGGCGGCCGCCAATGCTCCGGCTTGCGCGATCTGCGCGATGGCCACCAAATTTTTCCAAACGTTGCTTCCAACCGTTGCTCGCTCCGGAACCATAATCGTGTCGCCGGGGCCAATAATTGAAGACTCCACCCCTCCGGACCACATCCCGCTGCTGCCGCTGGTCACCGAACCGCTTGAGCGAATAATGAAAATGGCTTTTTTGTTGGCCAGCCCAGTGGCGCCGCCTGCACGAGACAGATACCAGGCTGTGTTTTTTCCAGGCGTGTACGTGATGGCGTTCGAGTTGTAAACTTGGCCGACAATCAAAACGAATCCAGGCTGTTTGGGGATTTCGAGTGTATCTCCGGCGCGTAACTCGATGTCGTCCGGAGACCCAGGAAAATCCTTCTGGCCAATCCGGATGTGTACGACCAGCCGTCCGCTAACAGGGGCTCGCCGCAGCCCATCCACAACGCGCTGGCGTTGTTGCACTGCGGCCTGCTGCAGTGCCGCTTCTTCCGAACCGCTGGTGGTTATAGCTGTCTTCACCACCGTCGATTCCTGCTCTAGCCTCTGGATCAGCTCTTGCCTGCTTTGCTCCTGCATCTTGCGCACTTCAATGCGCTCAAACACCGCCGCTGGAGGATAGGCGGACAGCAACAGCCCACCTGCTCGGCGCAGCAGCGAACTCAGCCGTTCGCCAGGCTCGATTCCGTAGACTCCCGGCTTCAGCACTTCGCCGTGAAGAGTTACCGTCGCTCCCATATCTTTCCAGCGTGTCTGTTGAGGCACCGTCAGCACGTCGCCGTCGTTCAATAAAACATTCGCACTCGCGTCGCCGACCAGCGCGCTCGTCAAATCTACTGTTTGCTCCCCCGACGGCCTCGCCGCCACGCCTTCCAAAACCGCGTAATGCACTAAATCGGCGCTTTCCGGATTCGCACTTCGCAAAAAACCGCCAGCGGAACGGACCAAGTCCGACACTCGCATATCGGAAGCCAATGGATAGCGCCCCGGCCGGCCCACTTCTCCTCGTACGTAAACGCTCGGCGGATTCACTTTCTCTGGTTGACGGTGAACGAGTATCCTGTCTCGCGGCTCCATCAATATATTGTTCAGAGGGTCGCCTGCCAGTGCTTCGCGAAGCGAAATGCTGAAGACTTTTGTTGTCCCATCCGTCTGAGCGCGAAAGAGTTGTGCCGATTCCAGCCAACTATCCGGCGTAATACCGCCGGCCTGATAGATGGCGTCGCGCACGTGTTCCTGTCCAGAGGCGCGGTACTGCCCTGCAGCGCGAACTTCTCCCATGACGGAGATTTCTGGCGCAGCCTCGAGATCGTATCGCCCGAAAATGCGCACCGTGTCGAGCGCCTCGAGCTTTGGAGCGTTTTCTGGGTGCTCGAAGGCAGCTGCAAGGTTGAAGCTTTCGACGACTGGCCGGTTATCCGGCTGGGCAATGCGAACAATCTCCGCGTAGCGCTCCGCGGGCTCCGGCAAAAGCTCTTTGTATGAAGACACCAGGTCCGTCAGTTTCATCCCGTCGTGAAACGAATACTTTCCCGGACGCAGTACGTGCCCCTCAAGATAAACACTTGCGCTGTTGTAGGGCGCAATAGGGAAAATATGAATTTCGTCGCCGTCTTGAATGCCGAACTTTTCAAATGCCGCACGCAAAGAATCTTTGTCGCTCGTTTCTCCCACATCCAGGCTCAACATGGTGCGCTTCTCATGTGCTTCCATGCGCTGCACTTCGATGTGCCGCAGCGCAGCAGCGGGCAGGATGCCTCCGGCAAGTTCCAACACCTCGTTCAAATTCTTCTCTTCGTGGAGTTCGTAGACCGCGGGCCGCCGTACCATTCCTTCGACGGTGACGGTCGGCCCGAGCGGTGGCACTCGCAGCGAATCGCCATTCTCAAGACGCTTCAGATCTCCACGAATGCCGTGCAACAAAAGATCGTAGGCATCAACTTGTTCAAGCAGCACTTTCCCGCGGTAATGCTCGATACCTCGCAACGATCCGCGCGGTGTCACTCCACCGGCCGCAAAAAGCGCATTCAACGGTGTCGAAAGAGAACTGACGTCGTACGCTCCCGGTGCAGCGACCTCTCCGACCACATACACACGTACGCTTCGTAGCCGAAGCAGAGAGACGTCGGCTGAAACGTCGCGAAATTGCGTTCGCAGCACGCGCTGCACCGATTCCTGCACTTCTCCCAGCGATTTTCCGGACACCAGCAACGGTCCGGCCTCCGGCAGGAGCAGCCGTCCTTCGCGATCTACCGTGCGAAACAGTCTTTGCGAGACTCCACCCCACAAATCGATCGACAGACCATCTCCCGGCCCGACCACATAATCCGGTCCGGCAGGGAGATCCATCGGCAACGCGCCAGTGTTTGCGCGGTCGTGCTTGAAAACGTCAAGACCAAAGCGCTCTGAATGCTGGATTGGAGCGGAAGCCTGAACGTACAGGTCATACAAGGAAGGAGCATCCGCATACGGATTTGGCCGGTGCACCATTCGAACGGGCTCGAGTGCCGCGGCTGCAAACTCGGAAGCTGCCCGATTGGAAACCATTCGCTCTCCGTTGCTACGACTCGCGTGCGGACTAGAATAAATTTCTGGCTGCGAAAGTGATGCCGGCGTTGATGGAGCGAACTCGACAGCGGTGCTCGAAACTGAGCCTTCACTCTCCCGCGATCCTCCTCTCGTGCTTGGATTCGTGGAATTGCCCAAGGCGTCGAAGCTTCCTTGCGGCATGGAGGTGAGCAGCGTCTCGCCTGTTTCAGAAGCGGATAAATCAGCGCGAAGTTCTCGCGGTGCTTGCGGCGTGTCCGTCCGCGATGGTGCTGCAGGGTAGCTTTCGTAAGGATTCGGCTGGTCCGCTGGACGAATTGGCTGCTCATCCATCTCCATCGGAGCAGAGGTACGCCTCGATCCCGGCGCAGGAAAATCACAATCGTACGAAAGCTCGGGGCCGCACCCCGCGGTCTGGGTCATAGGAGGAAGCCTGCGCGGTTCAGCGTTGGTCTCCACTGCGTGCGCGATGGCAAAAGCGCGGTCTTGCAATACAAGGCTACGCTCGGCTGCAAGTTCGGAATCTGGATTAACCTTTGGCAGCAGATAACCGTACCTTTGTAACAATCGTGTCGCGAGCACCCGTGCTCGCAAGTCTTCGTTCAGTCGCTCAATCACCGCTGCGTCCGTCAGATCTGTCTCATCCAGAAGCTGCCCGGCCGCAGCTGCGTCCCGCGCCACAAGCCGCTTAAACTCCACCATCAACCCGGCATCCCTTTTCAAAAATTCCAGGATCTCCTCGGCTGTGGCGGCCACGTGGTCAAGATTGTCCGTAGCCAAGTCTGGAGAAGCTCGCATACCGCGGCCCGCCGTTTGTTGCGAGGTTTGATTACCGGTTTCTTGATCCCTTCTCGGTTCGCTATCAACAACGGATTCTTGCGCGAAAGCG
>Ga0265349_1000029_pt1 | contig 16039 bp, 6 predicted proteins | sample NSE1metagenome_FD_189092 | JGI IMG/M metagenome (GOLD analysis project Ga0265349, IMG submission 189092) | Soil microbial communities from Maridalen valley, Oslo, Norway - NSE1 | ecosystem: Environmental > Terrestrial > Soil > Boreal forest/Taiga > Bulk soil | place: Norway: Oslo | collected... | reverse complement strand
GGGCCATCGAGTTGCGGTCATCGATCCTTAGATATACTGGGAGAGGTGCGCTGGTGATCGCTCGTTCAATAGCACCATCGAGAGACGGTTCGAGATACCCTTGTAGGTTGCTCGGCAAGTGCGCAAACAATTCTGCAGTGAACCATGGATGCTTCCGCAACTCACGGCGTCGGTTCCAACGCGCAAGTTCTTGGTACGCTCGGAACCGACGCAGCTCGGACTTACACAAATAGCGTAGAGAGTTCTGAAAGAGCGGCCATTGACGACCGCCGCGCGCAACACAGTAAGCACCTATCTCCCTCCAGGCTTCGCGAGCCTTGCCGCTTTTGAGCAGCGCAGACCAATAATGTTGGAAAAAGGAAGGATACCCAGCCAGATATTCGTCTGCCCCACCGCCATGCAGAATAACTCTCACTCCCCTCTGAGATGCTAGGCGGTACATCTCAAAACTGAGTACGGCTCCCATGGAATGTACTGGTTCGTCCTGATACCAGAGCATTTTCTCAAGAGAATCCCATAGTCTGCGAGGCTCAGGACTGTACTGGATAAGCCGTACTCCAGTCTGTCTCACAGAATCGTTTATATAGAGAGATTCGTCATACTCTTTCGCTTGGTAGGAAAAGGCTGAAATAGGGTCTAGATCAAAGTCGCCATTTCGTAAGTCCGCAAGACAACAAAGTATCGATGTGGAATCGATTCCGCCAGAAAGGAGAACCCCAACTGGCACGTCACTGCGCATCCGAAAAGAACAGGCGCTCTTAAATGTTTCATAGAAAGCCAGAGGCAACTCACGAATGGAGGGTTCAGGATCAAGGCCGCGCAGACTTAGGGGAGACCAGAAACACCATTCATTAAATCTTCCCTCCAAGTCCAACTCAAATGCGTGCCCGGCCGGCACCTGATCAATCTCCAAATAGAACGTGTGTTTGTCCTCGACTTGACTCTCCAACCCATCGGCAAGCAGAAGTTCAGATATCTTTGCCCAATTCTTTCGAGGTGTGTAATACCCCGAAGCTAGAATCGCTTTAATTTCGGAACCGAATAATACACCTTCATCAGAGCGGTAATAGTAGAGGGGTTTCTTCCCAACACGATCCCGCGAGCCAAATACCTTTCTTTGGCGAAGGTCATAGATTAGGAACGCCCACATTCCGTTGAGCCTATAGAGACATTCGCGACCCCATGCCAGATAGGCATGGAGGAGTACTTCGGTGTCGCCAGTGGACCGGAAAATGTGACCAAGCGCCTCAAGTTCTTTGCGTAGTTCGACGTAGTTATATATTTCGCCGTTAAAAACCAGGATAACTTGGCCATCTGGACTGGACATTGGCTGATGCCCGAATATCGAGAGGTCTAAGATAGATAAGCGCCGCGATGCTAAACCCACTGGACCTGAGATATAGATGCCGTCCGCATCGGGACCTCGATGATGAATAGCAGCCGACATGTTCTCAAGAGCGACCTGATCAACTGGGATACCGCGCGGACGGACCATTCCAGCGAAACCACACATTGTTCAGTTTTACCTTTGCGATCCGTTGGGGACAGACTGGGATGAGGCGACCGAAATAAGTCACCTATGGCAAGAACGGTATCTAATATGCGACCTTAGCTAACTATTGTTAATATGTCAATTAAATAAACGCGTCGTTCTTCGATTAGGGCAGAGATTCCGCGAAGATAACACGTCAAAACTATTGTGGCTCATGATTCGAGCGGCACAGCGATAGAAAATCTTACTGTCCGGATCGGAGCGCACAAGATTAACCGCCCCGCAGGAGCTTTCCTGGAAGTGCTAAAGCCCGATGGTTGTCGGCTTGTAATGTCGGAGCTGAAGCTCTGACCCCCTGAAGGCATCAATAGGGGCATGCAATTTGAGGGGCAGAAGGGTGAGCACAAGGTAAACGACACAGCTCTTCGAGGCCTCCTTCATTTCTCGGGCAAGCAGCGTAAACAAGAGATGCCATCACGTTGGAAAGAAGAAGAGGGCACGATGTATCGTGCCCCTACGGTGGAATGACTTCGCTCGATTAGAAGGTGAATTTTAGGGACATTTGGATTTGGCGGGGGCTGCCGATGGTTTTGTTGACGATGCCGATGCCGCTCAACGTTGGAGAGGAATAGAGCGGCGCGCCGTAGATGGGGAAATCGTCGAAGTTTAGGTTTTGGGTGACGTTGTTGATGGGGATGTCGAAGCTGGGAGTGTTGGTGAGGTTGAAGACTTCGAAGGTGTACTTCATGGCGACGCGTTCGGTTATCTGGGTCATTTTGATTACGGAGAGGTCGGTACGGCGCTGCCAGGGTTGGCGGAAAATGTTGCGCTGGCCGCTGGTATAGGTGGTTTCGAAAGTGTCACCGGCGGGGATGGCGCCGCCGAGGTCGCCCGGATTGAGGAGCGGGACCGTAAAGCAATTGGGATTGAGGGCTGGGAAACCTGGGTTGGTGCCGCTGGCGCCGGTATAGGCATTGGAGGGTGTGCAGCCGGGGGCAAGTGGGACGATGGGATTGGTGATGCCGTCGCTGGTGCCGTAGTAAATGCTGCCGACCGCGCCGGAATAGTCGATTACGCTGTAGGGTTGGCCGCTCTGGATGATGGCCAGGCCGGCGACGGCCCAACCGTCGGCGAAGCGGCCGCGCCAAGACGTCAGCTCATAAAATTTAGGGAGCTCGTAGAGATAGGTGAAGTTGATGACGTGCGTTCGGTCGAAGTCCGAGAGACCGTAGCCGCTGCGAAGGTCGGTGGCGTTGTTGCCGTTGTAGAAGAGGCCCATGGCGCTTTGTTCGTCGGTGGCGTGGGAGTAGGTGTAAGAGAAGCCTGCCTGGAAGCCGTGGCTTATGCGTTTTTCCACGTGGACTTGAAGAGCGTTGTAGGCAGAGATGCCTGCGGCGGTGTAGGACTCGGACTCCGAGGAATAGCCGATGTAGGGGACGCGGAGGTCATTGTTGCCGCCTTCGTAGTTTTCCATCATGGTGGTCCCGTCAGGGAGACCCATGGGTGCGCAACCGGCGCTGGCGCCGCTAGCGTTGCAAGTGGAAGTGTAAGCGCATGCCGCTGGATTGAGTGTGGGATTGCAGCCTGCCGGCGCAAGAACGGTGTAGCCATAGGTATAGCTCTGGCCGTGGATGGGATGGCTAGGAGTGGCGATGCCGGCTTGGTTGAAGGGGACTGGAATGATTTCGTGGCGACCGAGGTTGCCGACATAGCCGATGGTGATGGCTAAATCTTTGCGAGGCTGCCATTGGATGTCGAGAGTCTGGTTGAGAGTGTAAGGGAGTTTATTGGCGCGATTGTAGTCGGCGAAGGAGAAAAGCTGCGCGCCATTTTCGATGGCGGCGGCGTTGGGGAGGACAATGCTGGCGGGATTGCCGGTGGGAGGAGGCTGCAGGGTCGCTCCCCAAGGATTGGAGAACGAGCCGCCGGTTGGCTGGGTGGGGTCGCAGGTGGGGATGAAGCTCTGATAGAAGGTGCCGATGGCGCTGCAAACCTGGGAATTGACGAACGGAGGAGCTTGATTTACGCCGAAGGGGCCACCGGCGATGACGCCAGCAGCAAAGCCAGGGGACAGGTAAGTGAAGAGTTCGCCGCGGTCGTAGTACATACCCCAGCCGGCGCGGACGACGACTTTGTTGTGAAACATTTCGGGACTCCAGGCAACACCGAGACGCGGGCCCAGGCTCCATTGCCGGCCGGTGAGGGTGGAATCGCTGACGCCTTTGCTGGGGAATTGTTTGTTATTGCCGGCGATGAGAAAGCCGGTATTGACGATAGTGTCGGTGGCGTCGTTGTAGTCGTATTCAGAGGGATCGAAATTGTAGAGGCGGCCATATTTTTCGGTAAGGCCGCCGTGATCGTCGAAGCGGAGGCCGGCGGTGAGGCTGAGGTTGGGCAAGATTTGATATTTGTCCTGGAGAAAGAGGCCGGTTTCCTTGGAGCGATAGTAACGGTTGGCGTCACCTTGGAGGAAGGCGGTGGTGATGAAGCCATCGGGAGTGTAGGGGACTACCAAGCCCTGGAGGAATTGGGAGAAATCGGCGAAACCGACGGTGCCTTTGTCGGTGCGCTGATCGCGAGTGTTGAGCTGCGTGTAGGCGAAGTTGCCGCCGAAGGTGAGGGTGTGCTTGCCGACAGTCCAAATGGCGTTGGCGCTGGGCATGAAGCGATTTTGGAAGACGCCGGTCCATGCGCCTTGTGAGGCAGCGCCGCTGCCGATATTGGTGGCGGCGTTGAAGACAAAGTTCTCGTTGTAGGGAGCAGAGTTGCCGTAGTCGTCGACGATGGAGATGCCGGGAAAGAAGGAAGAGCCGAAGGTGTTGATGGTGGAATCGGCGGCCGATGCGCCGGTGAGACCCTGAACGTAGGAGCCGAATTGTTGAGGGGTGAAGGGCTGCTGGATGGTGCTGTAAATCTTTTCACGGATGAAGCCGAAGACTTCGACGACGCTGAGATTGGGTTTCACGACCTGGGTGTTGGTGATGGAGGCCACTTGGCTGCCAGCGTCCAGATTCTGTGTGAAGCCGGGAGAGCCGGAAAAGGCGTAGGGAGCAATGCTGGGATCGTGCTGATAGTAGTACTTGAACGCGACGGTGTCGGTTGAAGTGGCGATCCAATCGAGGTCGGAGACCACTTGATCCGCTTTGAAGTAGGCGGTGCCGGGCGTGAATGTATTTTCGGGGAAACTGATGGTGGGGACGAAGCTGTTGGCGGAGGGAAATAGGAATTGGCCGTTGGGGAGTTTGTAATTGAGGAGGCCGTAGGCGATGGGACTGATGTCGCCGGGGGCGGTGCCGATGGTGGGATTGACGGTGGCTGAATCGGGAAAGTTGCCGTTAACGAGAGCGGCGAGGGCGGCGGGGCTGCGATCGCTGGTGAGGCCGGGAGGAACGGAAACGCGGGAGCTGCCAATTTCGGCGTCGGATTTTTCGACGTGCTGGTAGGAGAGAAAGCCGAAAAGTTTATTTTTGATGACGGCACCGCCAACCGTGCCGCCGGCGGTGTAGTTGTGAAGGCCGGGAACTTTGTCACTGGCGGGAATGTTGGGGTCGGCATTGTAGAAAAAGGGAGCGGCGTTAAGGGCGTCCGAGGCGCGATAGACGTAGGCGCTGCCGTGAAGATTGTTGGTGCCCGAAGCGGTGCTCATGTCAATGTGCGCGCCGCTGGTGGAGCCTTGTTGGGCGTCATACATGGAAGTGTTGACGCGAAATTCTTCGATGGTTTCGGGAGCGGGAGTGGGGAGAGCCTGGCCGATGGCGAGATAGGGAGAAGCGGTGCTTTGAAGAGGCTCGGCGGTAGTGCTGGAGATGCTGGCGGCGCCGCCGATGCCGGTGTTGTTGACGATGCGGGCGCTGGCTACCTGGCTGGTGCTTTTGCCGTTGAAGAGATTGCTGGCGTCGACGCCGTTGAGGAGGAAGGTGTTGCTGGTGTCGCGCTGGCCGTTGGCCCAGATGGGGAGATTGCCGAGGCCGGCATTGACACCGGATCCGCTGGCGAGTTCCGCGTTCACGCCGGGAGAGAGAATGGCGATGCCGGTAAAGCTGCCAGTAGGCAAGGGGATCGATTCGATTTGAATTTTCTCAAGAATGTAGCCGTTGGTGGTGTCGACGGCATTTAGTAAGGGGGTGGCTTCGACGGTGACAGTGGTGCCGACCTGGCCAACTTTGAGAGTGGCATTAACCGTGGCAGTGCGATCGGCTTGGACGACGATGGAGGGGATTCGCTGAGTTTCGAAACCGTCGTGCGAGAACGTGAGGGTGTAGGAGCCGATGGGGAGGTTTACAAAATCGTAGCTGCCGACGCTGGTGGTTTTTTGGGTGCGCGTAAGTTGCGTGCTATCCGAGACCACGGTGACAGTGGCGTCAGCGAGGACGCCGCCGGAGGAGTCTGTCACGGTGCCGATGATGCCGCCGAGAGTTTGCTGGGGGAAGGCATGAAGCGGGGGAAGTAGCGTCATACAACAACAAAGAAAAACTGCGAAGAAGAAAAAAGATCTGCCTAATGGCTTGGTCATTCCGCGACGCCTCCCACTTTCTGTGAGCACACCCAACTGGTCGTCATTCGGATGCAAACCAAGCAAGAAATTTACAAAGGAAGTCGGTTTCACCCCGCTTGGCTGAGCCCGCGCGACGATAAGGTTGCAGGAAAGTATTCCAAAATGCTGTAGAACCGAAACGCAAACTTTCGTTTTCCTCGATTTGTTTTTTAATTTCACCGAGGTGGGCGAACGCGCTGGCAGCTCTTCGAGCCGCGCCTAATATAGAGCCGTGCGAGTCACTGAGAAAGGCGACAGCAGAGCTGCCGCACTCCAAATCGCCACTTCGTATTGTTATACGGGACTCGCGAACAGAGAGTTCAGCTGCTTTGAGACAGGTTTGGCTTCTGATGGCGGGCGCGGAAGAAAAACCATGAGAGGCCGATCACAAGATAGGCGAGGTAGATGTAAGGAAGCTTGCCGTACGGGCCTTCGGGGACGGGATAGAGATTTCCAACTAGGGCGAGGAGCATGGCAGCGCAGGCTAGCCAGGGGATAATTTGGGCACCGCGGTGATAGGCGTTGTGTGCGCGGAGATAGCGCGGGAGAGCGACGCTGACGAGGGCGTATGTGACGATGAAGCCGTAGGTGGCGAGCGAGCCCATCCAGCCGTAGACGTCGAGGCCGCTGGCGCCGCGCGCGGCGAGGATGGCGACGGGTAGGACTGCGGCGGTTCCGGTGACGGCGATGGCGAGGCCGGGCGTTTCGTTGCGCGCATGAGTTTTGCGTAACGATCCGTGGGCGAGGCCGTTGTGCGACATGAGGAGCAAGACGCGTGCGGCGGCGGTGATGCACGCGAGAGTGCCGGCAAACATACTGACGAGTGCCCCGATGTCGATGAGCAGACCGAAAATCGGGAGGCCAGCGAGTTTAGCTAAGACGCGCATGGGGGCAGTACTGGTGGCAAGATCTTGACCAGCGGCGCGCAGGCCGAGGACTTCGGTGTAGGCGCAAAGGATGAAGATGGCACCAGCGAGGAGAGCGCTTTGGATTACGGCGCGGGGAATTGTTTTTAGAGGGTTGCGGGCTTCTGAGCCGAGAGTGGTGGCGCTTTCGAAACCTACAAAGCTGAAAAGGGCCAAGACCAAGCCGAGACGGAGGCCGCTGCCGGTCATGCCGCGGAGGTGGAATTGTTCCCAGTCGAGATGCCAGCCGTGGCGAACCAAGACGAGTAGCACCACGACTAGGATGAAGGAGACGGAAACGGCTTCGATCCAGAGCATGAGACGGGCGGAGATTTTTACGTCGCGCCACGCAATCCAGACGGAGATGGCCGTCACTAGAATTGCGAGGAAAACGGCCGAGGTGCTGTGGCCTGTGGCGTCGCGTATTAGGAGAATTCCAAAATGGTAGAAACCACCGATTACGCTGGAGCCTGTGGCGATATAGGCGAGGAGAAGACTCCATGCGGCGGTGGCTCCGAGGGATGGCGGAAGAATCATGGAGGCGTAGATGTAGAGCGAGCCGGGCGACGAAGAGTAACGGGCAAATTTGCCGATACATACGGCGACGAGGAGAATTGCGCCGGTCGCGAGGACGTAGGCGAGCCATGTTCCATTGCCGGCTAGAGCGCAGACGAGTGGGATGGTTGCGACTGGAGTTGTGGTGGGGGCGATGGTGGAGACGGACTGCGCGAGGGTCTCCATTGGCGAGAGGACTTCGCGCCGCAATCCGTAACTGCCTGGTTCGGGAAGAGTTTGCGACATATTTTTTCGGAGCTGGCCCCTTCTGCGATTTCCTTAGCAAGCCACGAAACAATGGCGGTCACGATATAGAGTCTGCTCTGTTGGCACAAGCGGTTTATAGAACAGAAGCGAATCATGGCCCGTCATAATTTCGATTTGATGTTGCTTTTGTTTGGCTCGGTGGGGCTCTCGGAGCATTACAGAAGGACAACGGGAGATTAATTTTCCCTTTATTGAATCTCGCCGGATGTGGAGTTGTGCGCGACGCTGAGAAAAGCGGCAGCAGAGCTGCCGCACTCCACATCGCCACTGCGCAATATTATGCGGAACTCAGTAAGTTGAACGCGCGGTTTCGACGAGAGAGGGAGTGTTGTCGACTCGCTGTGAACCCAGGAAGGAATAGAGAGAGATATAGATGTAGGCGAGGAAGGGGATGGAGTAGGCCAGGGCGTAGCTGTGAAGCTTATCGGAGATCAGGCCCATGATGGGTGTGAGAACGGCACCTCCGACGATGGCCAAGACCAGAAAGGAGCCGCCGAGTTTTGTGTTGGGGCCAAGACCTTTGAGGCCGAGAGCGAAGATGGTGGGAAACATTAAGGACATGAAGAAGCTGGTTAGGAAGACGCACCAGATCCCGATCCATCCTGGGAAGAAAACTCCGATGGAGACGAGGACCATATTTGCCAAGGCGTAGAAACCCATTAGGCGGCTTGGCGAAATGAAACGCATTAGATAGGCGGAGACGAAGCGGCCAACTCCGAAGGCGGCAAGGGTGCCGATGAGAAAATAGCCCGCGGTCTTTTCGGGCTTGTGAGCGTACTCCTGAACGTACGGAATGAAATAGCTCCACGTGCCGACCTGAGCTCCGACGTAGAAGAATTGCGCTACTACGGCTAGGAGAAAATGTCTTTGACGGAGGAGCTGGCTGAAGCTGCCGTGATCGCCTTCGGCGGCTTCGTTTTCGCTCGCGATGGCCGGGAATTTCGTTCGTAGGATGAGCAGCGCCCAGACTATCGCGACAACGCCGAGAACCAAGTAGGGCCGGACAACACGCAGCACTTCAAACTGAAGGTAGGCTTGATACGTGTGATCGGCTTGGCGGGCGGCAATTTGCGCAGAGGTCAGCTCGACACCGGAGAAAATGAAGACTGTGCCGATCAGTGCTCCGGTCATGGCGCCGAAGGGATTGAAGGCTTGCGAAAAATTCAGGCGACGTTCCGAGGTGTCCGGATCGCCGAGTTGCGCGATGAATGGGTTGGAAGCGGTCTCCAGAAAGGAGAGGCCGCTGGCGATTACAAAGAGAGCGAATAAAAAGAACGCATAACTGCTTTGCAGCGCGGCCGGCCAGAACAAGAAGCAACCTGAAGCGAGGAGCAGAAGGCCAACGATGAAGCCGGGTTTATATCCTACGCGCTTCATGAAGAGAGCGGCAGGAATGGCGGGGAGGAAATAGCCCAGATAGAAAGCAGTTTGTACGAGGCTGGCTTGAAAGCGAGAGATGGCGAAGGACTTCATGAAGTGGCGGATGAGGACGTCGTTTAGATTGTTGGGAATGCCCCAGAGGAAAAAAAGCACGGTGACGAGAATGAACGGAATGATTTGACCGGCGGGAAACAAAGAATGACGGGCGGACAATGCTGTTTTCCCTGGGGAGCTTTCGAGTTGATGCTGTGCCATCGTCCGTCTTCTCCTATGACTTTCCATAAAGCGCCGTGAAAGCGGAACACTGGCGCGCGTTTTTCTCGATCAGTCGAGCTGCACCATGATTTTCGTAAACTTCGACGGATTGGAACTCCAAGCTTCCAGGATGCGCGGAGCATCGTTCAGAGAGACGATCGAGCTGACGGCATCCTGGACGGGAAACTTGTGCTCCTCGAGCATTTTGATGACGGTGCGAAAATCTTCAGGTAGCGCGTTGCGCGAGCCGAGAATATCGAGTTCTTTTTGCACGAACAGTTTGGTTTCGTAGGCGACTGGTTCTTTGGCGTAGCCGATGTAGACGACGCGGCCAGTGAAAGCGACTTCCTCGACTGCCGCACGAAAGGTTTGGGGAAGGCCGACGGCTTCGATGATGACGTCCGGTCCACGGCCGTCGGTGAGTTCCGAGAGTTGATCGTGCAGCGGAGATTTGGAGGAGTTCACGATGTGAGTGGCGCCGGCTTTTTTGGCGAGGTGAAGCTTATCATCGTCGAGGTCAACAGCGATGGTGGTGGCACCAGCAAAATGGGAGGCGGCGATGGCGCCGAGACCTACACCTCCACAGCCGAAGATGGCGACTTTGTCGGTGGAAGTCACGCGGCCTCTGGCAACGGCGTGAAAACCTACGGTGAGCGGTTCCACAAGGCAGAGCTCTTTGATCGTAAGTGGCGCTAGGTAGAGTTTTTCGGGCGGCATGGCGATGAATTCGGTCAGGGCGCCGTCGCGCTGGACACCGAGAGTTTCGTTGAAGGCGCAAGCATTGGGGCGACTGCGGAGGCAGGAGGGGCATTTGCCGCAATTTGTATAGGGAGACATGGTGACATTTACTCCGGCGGCGAGCGCCGGAAACGAAGGGCTTCCTTCGACAATCGTGGCGGCAATTTCGTGGCCGGGGATGCGCGGAAACTGGACCATGGGATTTTTGCCACGGAAGGAATTCAAATCACTTCCACAAAGGCCAACCATGCGGACGCGGAGCAACACTTTGCCATGCTCGATCTGGGGTTGAGGCACAGACTCGATGGAGGCTGTGCCTGGTTCTTTGATGATGAGTGCTTTCATCGTTTTCGAATTCATGCCTTGTGGCCCAGAGAGTAGACTTCCGTGGCGACGCCACCAAGAATTATGTCCTGCTCCGCGCCGGACAGCCGAGAGATGAATTCGCTCAGCGTCGAAAACCAAGTTTGATACGTAGCTGCCAGAAGGCAGACGGGCCAATCCGAGCCGGCCATTAGCCGTTTGGGACCGAAAGCGTCCAGGACAACCTCGAAATAAGGCAACAAGTCTGGAAGGGTCCATTGGGTCCAGTGCGCTTCGGTCACCATCCCAGACAGCTTGCAAAAAACATTTTCTCTGCGCGCCAATTCGCGAATGTTTGTGCGCCAGGGCTCGAGCATGTGCTCGCGAATACGAGGTTTGGCGATGTGATCCAAGACGAAGACCTGAGATGGATGGCAGTCCACGAAGGAAATAGCGGCGGGTAGCTGACGCTCGAAAATCAGAATGTCGTAGACGAGTCCGTGTTGCTTGAAGAACGCGACGCCAGCGTTGAAATCCGGACGCAGCAGAAAGGCATCGTCGGGCTCATCCTGAACAACATGGCGGAAACCTTTCAATTTCTTGAAATGTTGAAAGCGCTCTAGGACTTGCGGGAGCTCGGGGCTGACGATGGGCGCCCATCCAACGACTCCGCGAATAATGGGAAATTCTTCCGCGAAGTTCAGCAGGGACTCGGTCTCCGCAAGCGATTGCCTTGCTTGAACGGCGACGCTTCCTTGGATTCCGGAAGAAGTAAGCACTTGCTGGAGATCTTGCGGAAGAAAATCTCTGGCAATTGGCGCCATATTCCCTGCGATCCAACCGTACTCTTCTTTCGAATAACGCCATAGATGGTGGTGGGCGTCTATTCGATCAATCATGGTTTTTGGACGTTCGAGAGGACGAATTTAGGAAGAAGGATGAAACGACAGGCGCGCGTCAGACCTTTGAGGAGCACATGGAAAGGTGAGTGGTACACGCCGGGAAGAATCGCATTTAGGACGATGTTATGTCGAGAGGATTCGAATCCAGGACGCAATACCTGGCGAATTACTTTTGCCGAAGCCGGTTATTGTTGCCAGCCGCCGCCGAGGGCTTGGTAAAGCTGAACGAGGGAGAGGAGTTCGTTGGCCTGAGCTTGCGCGAGATTGAGCTCGGCGGAGAAGTAGTTGGTTTCGTTGGTGAGAACCTCGAGGTAGCTGGCCACACCACCTTTGTAGCGAATATTGGAAAGATGGGCGGCTCCTTGGGCGGAGGCGGTGAGAAGTTCCTGCTGCTCGCGAAATTCGCGAAGCTTTCGATAGCCGATGAGGGCGTCGGAAACCTCACGGAAGGATTGCTGAATAGTTTGTTGATAGGAAAGGACGGCTTCCTGCTGCTGAGCCTCGGCGAGCCGAACGCCGGATCGAATTTTCCCTGCGGTGAAAATGGGCTGAGCGAGGGATCCGGCAACAGTCCAGAGACCCGCCGTGCCGGCGAAGAGTCGCGCGAGGGCGTCGCTTTGGAAGCCGCCTGCACCGGTCAGGGAAATTTGAGGATAGTAGGCGGCGCGCGCGACACCAATCTGAGCATTGGCGGCAATTAGAACCTGTTCGGACTGGTGGATATCGGGGCGGCGCTCGAGAAGTTCAGAGGGAATGCCCGCGGGAACTTCAGGGGGATGAGGCTGCTCGGTGAGGGGGAGACCACGTGTAATTGGGCCCGGGTTGTTTCCAAGCAGTGTGCTGATGAGATTTTCCTGCTGCTGAATGCGACGCTCGAGGTCGGGAATTTCTTCGCTTGCGGTGTAGACAAGTTGTTCTGCCTGGCGAACGTCCAGCTCGGACGTATTGCCATGATTGGCGAGGACGGTGGTGAGGCGAAGGGATTCGCGGCGGGCGGTAAGAGCGTTTTGGGAGAGCTCCATCTGAAGATCGAGAGCGCGAAGCTGGAAATATGCGGAGGCCACGCTGGAGACAAGGGAGCTGATCACAGCGCGTCGGCCCCACTCCGTGGCGAGGAGGGAGGCGCGGGCAGCTTCGGTGGCGCGGCGATATTGTCCCCAGAAATCGAGTTGCCAGGCTGCGGAAAGAAATACTTGTCCGGTGGATTGCTCTCCTGCTGGAAAAACAATGGATTGCGCCGTGCGCTGCGCGGCAATGTCTGCGCCGGCGCTGACGCTGGGGAATTGATTGGAACGCGTGATGCCTAGTTGCGCTTGTGCCTGGAGGACGTGGGTAGCGGCAATACGCACATCGTAATTTTGCTGGATGGCGGTGCGGATTAAGGATTGCAGTTGCTCGTCGCGGAAAACGTCCCACCATTTTTGATCGCCTAGCGAGGCGGCTTCGGCTACAGATGCTTCGCGCGAAACGCCGCGGAACTCTGCGGGAACGACGGCGGCGGGGCGTTTGTAGTCCGGCCCTACCATGCAGCCAGAAATAAGCAAGGCGATGAGAAGCGATGCGAGGAGAGGTTTCATTTTAGTCGTCTCCGCCGGCTGGGCTTATACGCGGAGCGGGAGTTGCGCCGACCATTGCAGCGCGGCCAGCTTTGCCGAGGGAGAGGCGCTCGACTACGTAAAAGACGGCGGGAATGAAGAAAATGCCGAGGGCGCTAGCCGCGAGCATGCCGCCGATCACGGCGGTACCCATGATTTGGCGAGCGACGGAACCTGCACCTGAGGCGGTCCAGAGTGGGACGCAACCGAGGATGAAGGCGAAGGAAGTCATCAGGACGGGGCGCAATCGCAGGCGTGCGCCTTCGAGAGCGGCGTCTACGAGTGGCTTGCCCTCTTCATATTGATCCTTGGCAAATTCGACGATGAGAATGGCGTTTTTGGCGGCGAGACCGATCAGCATAACCAGACCGATTTGCGAATACACGTCGTTTTCGATCTGCACCATGTAGGTCGGAAGAAATGCGGAGAGCAAAACGCGACGCAGCCAGAGGATGAAGAAAGCGCCGAAGACAGCGACAGGAGTGCTGAGGAGGACGCTGAAGGGCAACGTCCAGCTTTCATAGAGGGCTGCGAGAATTAGAAAAACGAAGAGAAGAGAAAAGGCAAAGACAGCGGAGGCGGGAACGCCTTGCTGGGCTTTTTTCTCCTGAAAGGACATGCCCAGGTAGTCGTAGCCCATTTCACGAGGCATGGTTTGGTCGAAGACCGCTTCCATGGCGGCCATGGCCTGGCCGGCGCTGTAACCGGGAGCAGCGGCGCCGTTGATTTGGGCAGAGCGGTATTCGTTGAAGCGCATGGTGAATTCGGGGCCGGGGCGAGGCTCAAATCTTGTGACGGCGGCGAGCGGAACCATTTCGCTCTTGGCATTCTTGACGAAGAACTGGCCGACGTTTTCTGCGCGAGTGCGATAGGCACCTTCGGCTTCGATGTAGACCTGCCACTGGCGGCCGAAACGGTTGAAATAGTTAATGAAAAGGCCGCCCATGAAGGCTTGCAGAGTTTGGTAGACGTCTTTGACGGCGACACCTTGCTTGATGACTTTGTCGCGGTCCACGTTGACGAATTGCTGCGGGACGCTGGGAAGGAAAGTGGTGCTAACGTTGGCGATTTCGGGACGTTTGCGCGCGGCGGCGAGAAATTTATTTAAATTGTCGGCAAGGAATTCGACGTCGTTGCCGGCGCGATCTTCTAGGACGAAAGTGAAGCCGCCCGAGGTGCCAACGCCAGGGATGGCGGGAGGCGAAAAGGAGAACGCGATGCCTTCGGGAATTTTGCTGAGATCGCGATTGATGTTCTGTTTGATTTGCTGGAACTGTTCTTGGCGGGATTTGCGATCGTCCCAAGGCTTGAGAGTGACGAAGAAGAAGCCGTTGTAGCTGGTCCGGACGAAACTGAGAAGGCTGAAGCCGATGACGCTGGTGGTGTACTGGACGCCCGGGGTGTGAGCAAGAACATCTTCGACTTTGCGCGCGACTTCATCGGTGCGTTGAAGAGAGGCGGCGTTTGGCAATTGCAGGTTGATGTAGAGATAGCCTTGATCTTCATCGGGGAGAAAACTGGAAGGGACTTTGGCGCTGAAAAAGCCGGCGCCGACTCCGAAGAGCACGAGGAGTATGAGAGCGATAGCGCTTTTGCGGATCAGGAAGCCGCAGACGCGAACGTAGGCGTTGGTGGCGCTGGTGAAGGTGCGGTTAAACCAACCGAAAAATCTCTTGAGCAAACCTCCGCGAGACGTGTCTTTGGGGCGCAATAGCAATGCGGAAAGCGCGGGGCTAAGTGTGAGGGCGTTGAAAGCGGAAAGGGCGACAGAAATCGCGATGGTGACGGCGAATTGTTGATAGAGACGGCCGGTAATGCCGGGGATGAACGCAGTAGGGATGAAGACGGCGGAGAGAACGAGAGCGATGCCGACGACGGGGCCGGAGATCTCTGTCATCGCCTTGAGGGCGGCTTCTTTTGGCGAAAGGCCGTCTTCGATGTGGCGCTCGACGGCTTCGACGACCACGATGGCGTCATCGACGACGAGACCGATGGCTAGAACCAAACCAAAAAGAGAAAGCGTGTTGATGGAAAAACCGAACAGAGGAATGAAGATGAAGGTGCCGACGAGAGAAACGGGCACAGCGAGAAGCGGAATAAGAGTGGCACGCCAGCCTTGGAGAAAAATGTATACGACGATGATGACGAGCCCAATGGCGATCAACAGCGTTTCGACAATTTCCTTGATGCCCTGCGTGACGGCCAGCGTGGTGTCAAGGGAAACGACGTAATCGATATCGCCGGGGAAGCGCGATTTAGCTTCGATCATCAATTTTTTGAGAGCGTCGGCGGCTTGCACTGCATTGGAGCCCGGCAATTGATAAGCCGCGATGATGGCGCCCGGTTTTCCGTTGAGACGGCCAAGAACGCTATAGTTTTGCGCGCCGAGCTCGACGCGGGCCACGTCTTTGACACGAACCACGCCGCCGAGAGTGTCTTCACGAACGACTATTTGACCGAATTCTTCTGGGGAAGAGAGACGGCCCTGGGCGCGGACGGAATATGTAAACTCCTGCCCCTTGGGAACTGGTTCGCTGCCCACCTGGCCAGCGGGATTCACAGTGTTTTGCGATGAGATGGCATTGACGATTTCTGGAACGGTGATGGCGAGCTTGGCCAATTGGTCGGGCTTTACCCAGAGGCGCATGGCGTATTGGCCGGCGCCGAAAATCTGAACGCTGCCGATGCCGTAGAGTCGCGTGATCTGGTCGCTAAGATTGATGTAGGCGAAGTTCGAAAGAAATTGGGCGTCGTAAGTGCCGTTTGGGGAATAGACAGTGATGAGCATGAGAGGAGCAGTGACGGTTTTTTGGACGGTGATGCCGTAGTTGTTGACGTCGGCGGGCAGTTGGGATGCGGCTTGTGTTTCGCGCATCTGGGTGAGAATCAAGTCGGTGTTCGGGTCGGTCTTAACGTCGTAATCGACGATAAGGCGCATGCCGCCATCTGCGGTGGAATTCAGCGAATACATGTAATTCATGTTGTCCACGCCGCTCATCTGCTGCTCGATGGGGGTGGCGACGGATTGTTCGATGGTGCCTGCGTCGGCGCCAACATAGGTGGCAACCACTTGAACTTCGGGAGGAACGATGTTCGGAAAGAGGGCCACTGGC
>Ga0265349_1000025_pt1 | contig 17001 bp, 17 predicted proteins | sample NSE1metagenome_FD_189092 | JGI IMG/M metagenome (GOLD analysis project Ga0265349, IMG submission 189092) | Soil microbial communities from Maridalen valley, Oslo, Norway - NSE1 | ecosystem: Environmental > Terrestrial > Soil > Boreal forest/Taiga > Bulk soil | place: Norway: Oslo | collected... | reverse complement strand
CCCTTCCACTCGCCAAACTTGCGGCGTTGTCATGCCGTTGAAAGCACCGGAAAAAAAGTACTTTCACCTGCAACGCCCTGCAGCTTACCACGAACACTTTTGTATCAAACCGCAATTACAGTCAAACGCGAATCCAACCCCCTGAGCCCAATCGCCTAACTCGGCGATTTGGAGTGCGGCAGCTCTGCTGCCGCTTTCCCCAAACGACCAGCACGACTCAACACTCACCGACACTCGATAGTTCGCCCAACCTCTTGATGAAATTAAGCCATTTCTCAAGTAGGATGCAGCCATGACTCCAAACGCCTTATCCCGCCGCTCTTTTCTAGTGATGTCGGCCATGCTCCCGTGGGCTCTTCGCACCCAGGGGGCGACGCCAATTCCAGTGGGCCTTGAACTCTACTCTGTGCGGAATGCGTTGAAAGACGATCTTGCAGGAACCGTGAGTGCTGTCGCGAAAATGGGCTATCAGTGCGTCGAGTTCTACGCTCCCTACTTTGACTGGACCGAGAGCCAAACCAAAGATGTGCGAAAGCTCATGGATAACCTCGGCATTCGCTGCTACTCCACTCACAACGACAGTTCGTATCTGGGGCCGGAAAAGATTTCGCAGACGCGCGACAGAAACCTGATCCTCGGCTGCAAATATGTGGTGATGGCCAGCTCGCACGAAAAGGCAGGGCTGGACGGCTGGAAAAATGTCGCGGATTCACTGAACTCTGCGGCGGAAAAATTGGAGCCATCAGGATTGAAGGCTGGCTACCATAACCACCAAACCGAATTCACTCCCATCGACGGCATTCGCCCCATCGAAATCATCGCGAAGAATACCAAGCCCCCGGTCATGTTGCAGCTCGATGTGGGCACGTGTATCGAAGCCGGCTCCGACCCTGTCGCATGGATTCGCGCCAATCCCGGCCGCATTCGATCGCTTCACCTCAAAGAGTGGTCGCCCGAAGCCGGAAAAGGTTATACGGTTTTGTTCGGTGAAGGCGTTGCGAAATGGAAAGCCATTTTCGATGCAGCGGAAAGCGTCGGGGGAGTGGAGTACTACCTTATTGAACAGGAAGGCAGCAGATTCTCGGAACTCGACACTGCAAAAAAGTGCCTCGAAGCGTTCCGTGCCACCTATCACACTTGATTGGCAGCCTTTGTATTTCGTTTACTTGCCCGAGACGAGCGAGTTGACAGGCGTCGCCCGAGCCGTGGACTCAGCGAAATAATTCTGCTCGCGCAGCTTGCGATAAATGCGTCCCGCAACAACGGCAGCCATTGGTCCCTTAACAGTGCGTGTGTTTCCGCGAAGTAGAACGGCCAGCGCGATTTTCGGATGGGCTTCATCCGCGTAGGTCACAAACCACCCGATGTGCGACGGCGTTGTGTGATCGTCGCAAGTGCCCGTCTTGCCGAGCGGTGTTTCGTCTCCGCCGTGGTCGAAGCTGGACTTGCCCGTGCCATAAAGGACCGCAGCAAGCATGCCTTCGCGAATTTCCGGCAGAATCGAGCCGATATTCAAGTCGCGTTTAATACGCGGCGCGAAATTTTGCACGTCTTCCGTCGTACGTGGATATTGCAGATAGTAGAGCGTGCCCCCATTCGCAAAAGCCGCAGCCAGCGCGGCAAGTTGCAACGGAGTGATCTGAATTCCCTCGCCATAACTGGACATACGTGCAACACCACCAAGCGCGGGCGGCGCGCTGGGGAATGCGCCCGGATGCTCTTCCGGTAGGTTGTAGCCGGCGAGCTCGCCGAGACCCAGGAGGCGCGCGTACTTCGAAACCGTATCAAACCCCATGCGCAGGCCGAGCTGTTCAAAAAACACGTTGTTCGAGTGCGCCATCGCATCTGTCAAATTCATGTACTTGCGGTAACTCACCTTCAGCATGGTGTCGCGCGTGATGACGTTTTCTTCGAGCGCGGCGAGAGCGATGGTCGGCTTGATCGTCGAGCACGGAATGTAGCCATCACCAAAAGCAATCTTTTGATTTACGACGGTGAGGATACGTCCAGTGTTGGGATCGACAGCAACGACAGATCCGTTATACCGCCCTAGCGCTTCGACGACTGCCGCGCGAACGATCGGGTCATCGAAAGTTGTAACGTCAGCGCTGGTGGAATCCGCAAAAGTAGGAACGCCGCGATAACGCGAGGCGTATTTGCGGGAGGCCGCGGTGGAAGTTGCTCCGCCTGGCGCAGCGGGAACCGGCACGGCAAAGAGCACCGTGACCAAAATTGCGAGAATTGATTTTGCTGCTTTCTTCACTAAACCGCCTTTGGTCCGCGACTTCCCCCCGAAAATACCTAGGGGCGAATACTTACCTCATCCTGTACTTACGGTCAACCTGCATTCATCGACCGTTTTCTAAATCATTGGATCTGAGGAGCACCATGCCGCCCGAACACCTCTGATATTGCACCCAAATCACCAAATCAGAAGCCTACTCATTTGATGCGACTTAAGAGCCTGGCGTAGTGCCCATCTTGTTCCGTAGAGAGACATCATCTCTCACGTTGAGACACAGTTTAGGCGCATGGAGGGATAGTACGCAATAGCTCAAGCGCACCAGTACGTTTGTATGTGCTTTGTTATCAACGACTGACCCTCGGGACAGGGGCACGAATTTAGCTGACCTTGCGCCCGGCAAGGATCGCCGTGCGGGCATGGAAGAAAAGTCGCCCTGTCGCATCTTGAAACGGACGCGTTCCGCTTAAGTCGTGCAGGCGGTCTTCTTCCAGAAGCCGCCGAACTTCGGTCGCGCGCTCTGGCGGAGCCTTTGTGGTTGCGAGCCAGCGCTCAACTTCGGGAGTTAAATCATCGGCCGTGGTCACTGCATCCGTTTCTAGCCCAGCATCGCGAAAAAGTTGAAGCAGTTCGCTGAGCGCTAGCGTGCGGACATGCGAAGGATCGCGCAGAATTTCCCAGCGGTCTTGAAACGCGGCGCGCTCGGGGTGCTCGCTGGCGTAAATGTCCTCCACCACGACCGTGCCGCCTGTGCGGCAAACACGCGCCATTTCTCGCAGGACTTGCAATGGGTTCAGGAGGTGGTGCAGCGCGAGCCGGCACACAACCACATCAAATGCACCATTCTCAAAGGGAAGGCTTTGCGCATCTGCCGCGCGAAAAGAGACATTGGTTACACCACGCTCTTGCGTCCGCTGCTTACCGATCGCCAGCATGGCTTCCGTTAAGTCAACGCCGATGACTTCTCGCGCGACGCCAGCGAAGGCTTCTGCGATGTAGCCGGGCCCTGTCGCGATATCCAACACACGCTCATCGCCTTTGAGCCTGGCTGCGGCTACCAGGCGCCGAATGCGCTCCTCGTCCGTGACCCATGGATTAGCGGCAAAAGCCTGGGCCTGCGTTGTGAACGATTCCCGAATGACGTCGTTGTGTTGCATCACGCAAAAATATTAGCACACGGCTCGCAGCGAATACCTTGTCCCAGGGCAAAAAGCAGCATAGACAATGCCCGACAAGGCTTCAATCCCCACAATTCGCCTCAATAAAAAATGTAGGGGCACGATTTTATCGTGCCCCACGATTGAGCAGCGCAATTCGAGCCGAATTACGTGTCGCTGTTAGCGTGTCGGACGGGCTTTGCTCGCGTCAGTTGCGCCAGACGTAGCGGCGGCAGCGGCCGCTTTGATGGGAGGTTTGTCGCCGTGCGCAGGCGCGTGACCGTTGGGACCTGGCGCAGCGGCGGCGTTGGAACCGCCCGGAATGGCGATCTCGAGCTTCTTGCGCAGAGCGTTTTCCAACTTGTCGCGGATGTCCCTATTTTCCTTTAGGAACGTGCGTGCGTTTTCGCGCCCTTGACCCATGCGCTCACCGCCGTAACTGAGCCACGTGCCGCTCTTCTCGACTATCCCCTTGTCCACGCCGAGATCGATCAAGTCGCCTTCGCGCGAAATGCCTTCGCCATAGACAATGTCGAACTCCGCTTCGCGGAAGGGCGCTGCGACCTTGTTCTTTACAACTTTGGCGCGCGTGCGCGAGCCCACGACCACGTCGCCTTCCTTAATAGCCTGAATACGCCGGATATCAATGCGCATCGACGCATAGAACTTCAGCGCCCGACCGCCGGTGGTCGTTTCCGGGTTCCCAAACATCACGCCAATTTTTTCGCGGATCTGGTTGATGAAAATCAGGCAGGTCTTCGATTTCGAAACAATCGCCGTTAACTTTCGCAGCGCCTGCGACATCAGCCGCGCCTGCAAACCCATCTGCGGATCGCCCATGTCGCCTTCGAGCTCAGCCTTAGGCACAAGAGCGGCAACCGAGTCCACGACAACAATGTCGACGCCGCCCGAACGAATCAGTGTCTCCGCAATCTCCAAAGCCTGCTCGCCGTTATCCGGCTGCGAAACCAGCAGATTGTCCACATCCACGCCCAGCTTCCGCGCATATACCGGATCGAGCGCGTGCTCCGCGTCGATGAACGCCGCCTGCCCGCCCAACTTCTGGGCCTCTGCAATCACGTGCAACGTCATCGTCGTCTTACCGCCCGATTCCGGCCCGTAAATCTCAATCACGCGTCCTCGCGGAAAGCCGCCGACGCCCAGCGCCGCATCAATCGACAGACACCCGCTGGGAATTACGCTCACAGGCACCAGAACGTCTCTGCTTCCCAAACGCATAATGGCGCCCTTGCCATGATCCTTTTCAATCTGCGATATCGCCGCTGCCAGCAATTTTTCTTTTTCTTCAGTCATTTCACACCTCGGTAGAGAAAATTAGGAAATCTCGTAGGGGCACGGCACGCCGTGCCCGTCCCAGCTCAACACGAATCCATGGCCCAGAACTAAAAACATAGCGGAAGTCTAATAGTAACACTCTAATTATCTTTCCGCCACGACTTCTTTTCTTCAGAGCCAAACGGGGTCAGCCCTGGCGTTCGCAACCGTGCGCGGCGACATGCTCCTTCAAACGGGCGATGGCCATCGCCACTCGCACCGCCAACTGCCGCTCTTCGGCCTGCGATAAGTTCCGGAGCCGTACCAAGCCCCGCATCCGATCGCGCGCCTCGATGAACTCGCTTTCGAGCCTAGCATGTTCCGGACAACTTATTGCCAGGCCCGCAGCCGAATACATCTCGCACCTGTTGAAAACCGCGAAAGGCAAAATAACATCAAGGCGAAACAAAAGCAAACACTATTTTTCGCCTTATCTTCGCCCTTGATGGCACATCCCGTCATTCCTCGCCGATCCTGACGATTTGCCCGCGCTGGATGGATTCGAGGTAGGCGAGGCAATCGGAAACCAGCGGCAGTAGGTCTTCCAGCAAAACCGACTTCCCACAAAAAATGATAACCGCGATCTTTCGCTGCTGCAGATTCTGTTGGTATTCAAATCCACGATCGACAGTCAGGACAACGTCGAATTTCGCATTCTCAGCCGCGGTCAATAGCTCACCGTTCTCAAGTCCCGCAAGGCCAGCGTGTCGCGCCGTTTGACAATCGTGGTGAGGAAAGTACCTGCGCAGACCTTCGTTCACGCACTCGTCAAGAAGAACCCGCATTCAGGCCTTGGCGGATAGGAGCTGTTGAGCCTCTTGAAGCGCGGCGATGGCCATCTCTCGGGAAACGGTAGGATAACCTTCGAGGAACTGTTCGAGGGTGTGGCCTCGTTCGAGGGAGTCGAAGAGCAATTGAAGTGGGACTCGCGTCCCGCGAAATACGGGCGTTCCACTCAAGATATTCGGATTTCTAACGACAATGCTATCCGTGGAACTCATAGCGGTCTCCAGTGAGGACAGTATACCACCGCGCCAAAATTGCTTCGCATCGTTGGTGCCGAGCTGGTCTCCCTCGGCTGCGTAGAGTGCGGCAGATCTGCTGGCGCTTTTACCAACATCCCTGACACCAAGATCGAAAGCCGGCAGCGCGCTAACCAGCGTAGTTGTAAAATCCCCGCCCCGTCTTCCTACCCAGCCACCCCGCCGCCACATACTTCTTCAACAAAGGACATGCCCGATACTTCGGATCGCCAAGCCCCTCATGCAACACATGCATAATATCCACGCACACATCCAACCCAATAAAATCCGCCAACTCCAGCGGCCCCATCGGATGATTCATCCCCAGCTTCATCACCGCGTCCACCGCCTCAGGCGTAGCCACGCCCTCCATCACGCAATACACCGCCTCATTAATCAACGGCATCAGCACCCGGTTCGACACAAACCCCGGCGCATCATTCACCGCCACCGGCGTCTTCCCCAGCTTCTTCGCCAATTCCATCGTCGCCGAAAACGTCGCGTCGCTCGTCTGCAGCGCCCGAATCACCTCCACCAGCACCATCACCGGCACCGGATTCATGAAGTGCATCCCCACAAACCGGTCCGCCCGCTTCGTCATCGCCGCGAGAGCCGTCATCGCAATCGACGAAGTATTACTCGCCAGAATCACCTCCGGCCGCAAAATCCCATCCGCCTCCGTCAACACAGCCCTCTTAATCTCCAACTTCTCCGGCACCGCCTCCACCACAAAATCCGCAGCCCCAATCGCGGCCATATCCGTCACGCACTCCACCCGCCCAAGCACCGCCGCTTTCTCCGCCTCCGCCAACTTCCCCTTCTTAATCTCCCGATCCAGATTCTTCCCAATCGTCTCAATCCCGCGCTCCAAAAATCGCGTCTCCACATCCCGCAAAATCACGCGGTAACCAGCCCGCGCAAAAACATGCGCAATCCCATTCCCCATCGTTCCCGCGCCCAACACCGCCACCGTCTTGATCGCATCGATAGACAAGGTCAAACCTCCAAATTCGCGTGAAGTAAATGAAGTAAAGGAATTTAAGGAAGTAAAGGATGCTCTCTGCGCTCGCTAGCGGTCAAGCCCGTGCCTTTCGGCTTCGACTAATCATCTTCCGTTTCGTCGAGCGCCTGGTGAATCGCGATCTGCGCCCGTCCAGCATCGCTCCCCAATACCCTAACCTCAAACTCGGTTTCGTGGCCGTGATTCGGACGGCCAAGCACTATGCTCCGAAGGCTCGATCGAGCCGCGGCCCGTAAATTCAAATGCTCTAGAAATTGCAATGGAATCTCTGCCCGCTCTAAAGCGGTAAGGACCAATTCGAACGCGACTTTGTCGCCGCCCCTCCACGCACTCGTTACTGCTTGCCGGTCTGCTTCTTGCTTAGTCGCAACAAGGGGTATGTAACAATCGCTACAATGCGTAAAGCCATCCCGAAACTCGGCTTTGCAAAGAGGGCAGAACACCGCGTCACGCTGGCGGCGCGCCCTCAACGATTTCCCGGATAATCTCCCGCGCCAGCATTTCCTCTTCAGGTGGGACGTACACAGTCGCCTCGCTCCCTCGCGTCTCGGCCCGCGCCGGAATTTCGTTTTCCTTTAGCGCCTCGACCAAAAACCGCGCCCGCGTTTCGTCCGCGCCAGACCATACTGCACAAGTAGTCGCGCTCAAGTGCGCGGGTTTCACGTCCACTACTCCAGGCTGCGCAGAGTCATTCGCGGCAATCTCCATATCCGCGGGCTCTTGGTCCAGCAGCCTTTCGAGAATCTTTTCCGCCGCAGCTCGATTCGACGAAGGCACCGCCACTTCAAACCCGAATTGCGTTTTCCAATCTATAGGAAGGATATCCGCAGACGGAGGAACCTGATCATCACCAGTCGGCCTGTCAATAAACGGAATACCCGCGGATTGCAATTCCTCAATGAGCGAAGAATGCAGCGCCGGATCTTCCCCTGCCCACAACATCACCAACGATCCTTCCGGTCCTGGACTTGCAGCCATAAGTTCCTCCAAACAATAACCACACTGTAGGGACCGGGCTTGCCCCGCCCTCTTCACGACCCAACTCGCCCGCGCCAACGAATCCGCTTATTGTACTTCTCGAATCCGGCGCTAAGGATACATCCAATCCTCCCTAAAAAAACATCTCCTCAACACAACCCTCACTCCGGCGGCACGCCTTCGACAACTTCCCGAACAATCTTCCGCGCTCGCGTTTCATCTGCAGGCAAAACAAACAGCCTATACGTACCCTTTGCCTCCGCCATACGCGAATGAATCTGATTCTCGCCAAGTGATGCCGCTAATAATTCCCCCATCTCCTCCTGCTTGCCCTCCCAAATCTCCAGCGTGGCGTCCTCCGGATAGCAATCCCCAGGACCCCGTGCTGGATGCGGCTCGCGCGGTTCTACAACCTCCGGCAGTTCCAGAGTCCGCGCCACGTCTTCGGAGACGGGTTCCTCGTCTCCCCCATAGGCCTCTTTGACTACCGCCTCCGCCTTATCAAACCGCGAAAACGGCACGCCGATCTCGAATGCGCTTTTGGTGTTCCAATTAAACAGATGGTCCTGCCGCCGAATCGTTTTGTAGGGGATGTCTTGCTCAGCAAACAATTCACACAGCTCGGCATGAACTCTCGGATCGTCCCCCTTCCAAAACGAGCAGAACGGATCTTCCACTGGGTCGCCGGGATCAATAGGTTCAATGGGGATAATGGCCGCGGCAGATAATTCATACACAAGTTCGACGTCGCAGTCCGCGCACCGCGTGAATCCTTCCCGATACTCGGCTTTGCAATTTGGGCAGAACATAGTGGCGGCCAGAGAGTCTACTACATCGCATAAAGATGACCGTTGGAAGACGTGAGCCCTGCCCGTAACTCGCTGAAATCCCTGCAGCTTGCGCCAGTTGCAGGTGTTGCGTCTTTTTGCCTCAGCGATGCGTATACCCTGTAGAATGAGCGCGACACTTACAACCCTGACCTCGGCAGCATTTAGGTCGATTTTTCTCTTCTCCGCACAGATGGCCGACGACAACAAAGCCCTCGCCCAAGGGCTCAAGCGCCGCGACCCCGATCTCCTCGATCAGCTGATCGAGCAGTATCAATACCGGCTCTTCCGCTATCTGCTCTACCTCACTTCGAGCCGCGAGCGCGCCGAAGATTTTTTCCAGGAAACCTGGATTCGCGTCCTCGAACGCGGCCACCAGTACGACGGCAAATACAAATTCGAGGCCTGGCTCTTCCGCATTGCGCGCAACCTGGTCATCGACTGGCAGCGCCAGAAAAAAATGCAAAGCCTCGACACCCTCACGGATCCTGAAGAAGGCGCGCCGATGGAGTTCGCAGCGATGAATCCGTCGCCGCTAAATCTAGTATTAACAGCGGAAGAAAAAACCGGCGTCCAAGCCTCGCTCGATCGCATTCCCACGGTCTATCGCGAAGTTCTCGTTCTCCGTTTTCAGGAAGATCTCGGCCTCGAAGAAATCGCCGGCGTTCTCGCCGCGCCGCTTTCCACCGTGAAGTCGCGCCTCTATCGCGGACTCGAAGCTCTTCGCGGCGCGATGCAAGGAGGCGCGGCATGAACGAAAATGTCCACGCCCGCGCCGAAAAATTAATCGCGCAAGAGCGCATCGAAGACATCACGCAATCCGACCGCGAATGGCTCGCCGCGCATCTTCGCGAGTGCGCAGCCTGCGCCCAAGTCGCACAGCAAACGAGCGACGCGCTTCGCGTCCTGCGCGCGATACCCATTCCCCTCCCTCGCGGTCTCGCCGCGCGCACACAATTTCGCGTGCAATTGCGCGCCCAGGAAATGCGCGAGCGCGAACCCAAGCGCCGACTCCTCTGGATCATGTGCGCCATGTCCTGGGCCCTAGGCATCGCCACCGCGCCTTATGTCTGGCGCGCCTTCGAGTGGATCGGCGGCCGCATTGGCCTTCCAAGACTCATTTGGGAGATGGGATTCGGCCTTTGGTGGACGATCCCCGCGCTGGTCGCAGCCGCGGTCGTACTGCTGGAAAACCTAAGGCAAGCGCATGAGCGCGATCAAGCTAGGTAAGTGAGAGCGCCGCTTCAAAATCTTAAACGGTTTGGAAAGACAGAGTTTGTAAAGTTTTAGAGAGGAAATACGCATGTCGGACTATCAACAAAAAATCAGCGGTCCTTTGAACGAAAGAATGCGGCTCATCCGCCTCCGCCGTAAGAAGGAAAGGCTCCGCTTCTGGCAGGAATTCCGCATCGTGCCGAAAGGTCTCATCTGGACCGTCGTGGCACTCTTCTTCGTGGCGCAGATCATCGCCTATGCGGTCAACCGCTGGAACTTCGTGCACTACGGCGAGATTGTTCCGCCGGAGCTCCATGATGACCCCACGCTTGCGTACCTGGCCATCGCGGGGATTGTAACGGGAGCTTCCCTCTTCATGTCGATCTTTATTTTCCTGATCGGCTACGTGAATCGCGACGCCAAACGCCGCGGCATGAACTCCACTCTGTGGACACTGCTCGTCATCGTCCTACTCCCGGCCTGGACCTTCGTCGGCTTCCTCATCTATTTCCTGATGCGCGAGCCCTTGCCATACGATTGCCCGCAATGCGGAAAAGCCGTTGGCGCCCGCTTCAACTTCTGCCCTAATTGCAAATGCAACCTTCATCCCAGCTGCCCCAACTGCAAACGCGAAGTCGTCGAAACAGACAAATTCTGCCCCTACTGCGCGCAGGAACTTTCTCAGTCCGGAGGAGTGATTTTGCAATCGACCGATGTCAATCCCGAGCCGAGCGCGCGATAGGACAGGATATGCCGCGTCAACTTTGTGCTTCGCTTGTTCTGGGGAGTATGATTCGCGAGACATGGCGAAAACAGATCCCGCCAAAGAAACACAGAGGCTCACCGCTCTCTACGCTGGGATGGAAGACACCGAGCTTGCTGAAATCGTCGCGGATGCGCCCTCGTTGACCGAAATAGCTCACCAAGTTCTGAGTGCCGAAATAGCCAAGCGTGGCATGCAGCCGCTTCCGGAGTTCAAGGCACACGAAGAAACAGCTACACGTGAACCCATCCCTCCAGAACCAGTGATGATCCGGCGTTACCGGGATCTCCCAGTAGCTTCCGTCGCGAAAAGCATTCTGGACTCCGCAGGTATCGAGAACTACCTCGCGGATGACAATCTAGTTCGGCTGGATTGGTTTTACTCGAATCTAATTGGGGGGATTAAGCTCTTCGTCCGCCCACAAGATGCGGAGGAAGCGAACAAGCTTCTGGAACAAGGTGTCCCCGAGAGATTTGATACCGACAGTGCCGAACAGTATGAGCAGCCACGCTGCCCAAAATGCCAGTCCTTCGATGTCTCATTCGACGGTCTGGACAGATCAACCACCTACGCCGGCTTATTCGTAGGTTTGCCCATCCCGTTTACCAACAAAGGCTGGAAGTGCCAACCGTGCGGCCACAAGTGGAAAGAGGACGTTGTTCCGACGCCCGAGCAGTCAAGCTAATGCAGGTAAGTGTCGTTGAATTTGTTTGGCGTACGTCCTAAAAAGCGGTGGTCTAAGTTGCGAAGTTGGGAGTCGCCCTAATATCGTTCCACGGCGAGAGCGACGGCGTTGCCGCCACCGAGGCAGAGCGCTGCGATGCCGCGCTTCAAGTTGCGGCGTTGCAATTCGTAGAGAAGAGTAACGAGTATGCGTGCGCCGCTCGCTCCGATTGGATGGCCGAGCGCCACAGCCCCGCCGTTTACGTTTACTTTTTCGGGATTCAGTCGCAGCTGCCGTGTCACAGCGATCGCCGCAACGGCAAACGCTTCGTTTAACTCGATGAGGTCTACGTCCTTGTCGCGATCCCATCCAGTCTTTGTGAGCAGTTTTTCTACCGCCTCCACTGGCGCCATCATCACCCATTTCGGTTCGACGCCGCTGACTGCTTGCGCCACGATTCGCGCGATCGGTTGCTTGCCGAGCCGCGCTGCGTTGCGTTCGCTGGTGACAATGAAGGCAGCCGCGCCATCGTTCGTGCCGGGCGCATTCCCCGCGGTTACGGTGCCGTCTTTTTTGAACGCCGGCTTCAACTTTGCGAGTGCCTCTAGAGAAGTATCTTCGCGGGGCGATTCGTCGTACTTGATGACGATCGGCTCACCTTTTTTCTGCGGGACTTCGATCGGCAGAATCTGTGCTTCAAAAAAACACGACTTGCGCGCGCGGACCGCCTTCTGGTGACTCTCTACCGAGAACTTATCTTGCTCTTCCCGCGTGATTCCGTATTTTTCGGCGACCAATTCGCCGGTCATGCCCATGTGAAAATCTTCGTACGCATCCCACAACCCATCATGAATCATCGAATCAACGAGCTTACCGTCGCCCAGCCGGTAACCGGTGCGCGCTTGCGGTAGCAGATACGGGCAGTTGGACATGGACTCCATGCCGCCCGCAACGACCATTTCGGATTCGCCAAGCTGAACAGCTTGCGCGGCCAGAGCCACTGCCTTTAACCCAGAGCCGCAAACTTTGTTAATCGTCATCGCTGCAACGCGAGGAGCGCAGCCACCCTTCAGCGCGGCCTGTCGCGCGGGATTCTGTCCGAGTCCTGCTTGCACCACGTTGCCGAGGATGGCTTCGTCCACTTCGTTGGGTTCGATCCCCGAGCGGCGAATGGCTTCGGCCACGATTTTGCCGCCAAGCTCGACGGCCGAAAATCCAGCCAAGCCGCCTTGAAATTTTCCGATGGGCGTGCGAACAGCGGAGAGAATTACGGGAGTATCCATGTGCAGGTAAGCCTCCGAAGATGCAACGCACAATATTATAGCGCGTTGGGCGGAAGGCCGCTGCGGAGGGCAGGGTGGAACTTGAAGGTTAAAAGCCGGGACGCGAGAACGCGAAATTAGAAATACGAAATTCGAAATGCGAGATTGGAGCTAGAGATCGGAGCTGCATAAACAGAAAGGCGGACGAGAGTCCGCCTTTCGCTTCGCTACTTGGGCTGGTTTGCGATTTTAGTTTGCGGCTGCCGCAGAATCCGGCATGCCTTCGTCGGCGCTCGGACCGTAGAGGCCCGGAACAGGTACGCCAACCAAACGGAAATAGACCGTGAGCTGTGCGCGGTGATGAATCATATGATTCATGCACATGCTGCGAATACAGGCGATCTTTGGCAAAGTGAAAATCTCCTTGCCGCCGGCGAGAAGCTTCCAGCCCTTCATCATGTCGGCATCGCTGACGCCAGCAAGTGCCGCTCGCGCTTCGGCGCTCTCCTTGTCAAACGCCGCAAGCAGCTCTTTCCGATTGGTGATCTTTGGCGGCTCGTAGCCCGGCCCGTCCACCGGCGCGTAATCCAGTTCGTCCGTATTGATGGTCATGGTGATCCATCCCGGGACGGTGCCGATGTGCGAAGCAAGCCATCCCACGGTGCCGGACTTCTCGTGTGGCTTCCAACCCCACTTATCGTCAGGGACGCGCTCGAGCACTTTGCGCGTGCTTGCCATCTCCTGGTCAAATTCAGGCAGCATCGACTGTCCAATAGTCATGTCGTCCTCCAGCGGAATCGAAACTCAGCGGCGCGATAATAGGCGAACAAAAAGCGAAATGTCAAGCGCTTTCTTTTGCCGCGCGCGCTCATCGGGATTGTAAACATTCGATCTCCGAGTTCCTACTAATTCCGTGTGAAATATCGTTGACAATCGCTCCCGCCGGAACAAAATATTATAATGCCCCACCAACTCTGCACGTCGTATTTGCAAGATTCTATCGGCCTGATCCGCTATTACAAAAAGCTGGGCGAGCGCGCGATGGCGCAATGCCCCGACGAAGCGCTCTTTATCATGCTCGACCCGGAATCCAATTCCATCGCCATCATCGTGAAACACTTGTCAGGCAATATGCGGTCGCGCTGGCTCGATTTTCTGACCACCGATGGCGAGAAAGCAGACCGCAACCGCGATACGGAATTCGAGAGCCCTGCCAACACACGCGCCGAATTGATAGAACAGTGGGAACGAGGCTGGAAATATGTTTTTGATGCGCTCGAGCCGCTGACGGAGCCCGACCTCACGCGAACCGTGACGATTCGCACCGAACCACACTCCGTCATACAAGCCATCAACCGACAGATTGCCCACTACGCGCATCACGTTGGACAGATCCTGTTTCTCGCCAAGCATCTCACTTTCACAAAAACAGGAAAGTGGGAATCACTCAGCGTGCCTCGCGGCAAATCCGCCGATATGAACGCCAAAGTTGCGGCAGGTGAATTTTCGCAGCAAGAAACTCTTTTCTCATCGAAGAAACCCTGAAAGCCATGGTCGTTTCCCCTTCGCCGCAATTTCCGTTACCCTGCTTAAGTTATGGCAACACTGTTCGACCTCGAACCTCCCGCTGAAGATGGACTGAAGCTGAATGAGGCGCAGCGGCGCGCCATTACTCACGGGCAGGGGCCGCTGCTCGTCATTGCGGGCGCGGGCACGGGTAAAACGCGCGTCATCACAGAGCGGATACGTCATCTCCTCCAATCTGACGAGTCGCTTTCGGGCGAAAACATTCTTGGGCTGACATTTACAAACAAGGCTGCGGGCGAGATGAAGGCTCGCGTGGTGCGGGCCACTGGCGAACGCGGGAAAGATGTAACACTGGCGACTTTTCACGCGTTCTGCGAAAACCTCCTCAAAGAAGCCGCACCTGAGCGGCTGATGCTCGACAAAGTCGATCATTGGATTCTGCTGCGCCGAAATTTGGAGCGGTTGAAACTCGACAAGTACCGCCGCCTCGCCGACCCCGGCCAATTCCTGAACGACTTCGTTGAATTTTTCTCACGCTGCCAGGACGAACTTGTTTCTTGCGAAGATTATCAGCGGCACGCCGACGGTCTCGCCACGCAACTGGAAACCGAACGCGCCGCGCTCGATGAAGACACCTTTAAAGAGCGCGCCGAAGATGTCGCCCTCCAGCAGGAAATTGCCCGCGCCTATCGCGCCAGCGAAGATTTGCTGCGAGAAAAAAAACGCGTCTCCTTCGGCTCGCTCATCACCGGAGCTGTCGAGCTTCTTGAAACCAACGAAGACGTTCGCCGCAAGCAGCAAGAAAAATTCCGCTACATCCTGGTCGACGAATTTCAAGACACCAACATCGCGCAACTTCGACTGCTCGAACTGCTCGCCGGCGAAACAAAAAACATCGTGGCCGTGGGCGACAACGACCAGGCCATCTATCGCTTCCGCGGCGCCTCTTTCGGCAGCTTCAAACTTTTCCTGGAGCGTTTCGCCGGTTGGCGCGAAGGTGCGGACTCGACTCCCTTCCGCGTCTCGCTCGTCGAAAATTACCGCTCCACGCCGAATATTCTTCGCGTGGCCACGCAGGTGATCGCGCAAAACACGGTGAGCGCCGACTTCCCTAAAAAAGTTCTGAGCGCCAATAAAGAGGAAAGCGAAAAAATTCGTATCGTAGAACTGGAAACCGAACAAGACGAAGCCCGTTGGATCGTCAGCGAACTTCAGCGCCTCCATGCCGCCGGACGCAAATGGCATGATTTCGCCGTACTTTATCGCCAGCACGCGCACCGCGACGAGCTTGTGGAAGAGCTTTCCCGCCACAAAATCCCTTTTGTCATCAGCAAGCTTTCCATCCTCGATCACCCGCTCGTCAAAGACGTGCTTGCGTATTTGCGTCTTATCGCGACGCCGTTCGACGACATCTCCTGCGCCCGCGTTGTCGCCGCTCCCGCATGGTCGCTTGAACCCACAGACCTCGTCCGTTTCGCCGAGCGCGCCCGCAAAGAGAAAAAAGCTCTGTACGACATGCTGCAAGCTCCCCAAGGGCAACTCGCGTTCGATTCCTCGCATGCCGCGCTGGGGCTGCTCGTCGATTTTCTTATGGAACAACGCAAAACTCTGCGGCGGCGAAGCGCGCGCGAAATTCTCGCCGATCTTCTCGAATGGCTGGAAGTGGCGCAACGCGCCACCGCGCAAGACCGCAAATACGTCACGCGCCTCGCCGAATTCGTCAAAGAATGGGAACCCAAAAGCGAAACGCGCGGCCTCGCCGAATTCGTGGAATATCTCGGCTACTACTCACAAGCCGGCGGCACGATCAGTCTCGAGGACGACTTTCCGGGCGACGCCGTTCAGCTGATGACCGTTCACGGCGCAAAGGGCCTGGAATTCCCTCAGGTCTTCCTTCTTCGCATCAACAACAAAAAGTTTCCAACAACGGAACGCCACCGCGTCTTCGAATTCCCCGCTGCTCTGATGAAAGAAGGCGAACCTGCCGAGCAATTTCATATTCAAGAGGAGCGCCGGCTTTTCTACGTGGCGCTAACGCGTGCGGAAAATCGCCTTACACTCACTACGCTCACGGAGAAAAAAGGCAAGATTCCTGTCTTCATCGAAGACCTCTTGATGGACCCTACCATCAAGCGTCGCGACGTCCACCAGCTAAGCCCCAAATTGCCCGAACTTCCTCCCGTAGCCAAAAAAGAATCTGCCGGCATCGCCGATTCTCAACTCTTCCCTGCATCCGCCGAGCTACCGAAAATTTTCTCTCGCATCGCCGACTGGGCACTCGAATTCCACCCTCCCACGCCCGAACCGCTCACCCTGAGTCCCTCGGCAGTCAGCGGCTATCGAAGTTGCCCGCAGCAATTCCTATTCAGCCGTAGGTGGTCTCTCAAGGAAGGGCCTAAAGCCGTCCTCAGCTTTGGCAGCGTGATGCACACCACGATCAAACGCTTCGTCGACCAGCTTCGCAAAGGCGTGAAGCTGCCGTTCGAGGAAGTGGCGAGAATTTTCGAAACGGAATGGACCTCAGCGGGCTTTGAAGACGACTACCAGGAATCCGGATACAAAAAGGACGGCCTCGAACAATTGCGCGCTTTCCACGCCTCGACGCTAGAAAATCCTCCGCAGATTCTCGAACAAGAAAAATCCTTCGAGCTTCCGCTGGAAAACAACATCACCATCATCGGACGAATGGACCAGGTGAATTCTCTGGGGCGCAAAGACGTGGAAATCATCGACTACAAGACCGGCAAACCCAAAAAAGACGCCGACGCAAAAAAAGATCTGCAGCTCAGCCTCTACGCTCTCGCTGCAAAAGAGATCTTCGAATGGAATCCCGTCCGCCTGGTCTTCCACTACCTCCAAAACAATCAGATTCAGGTCACCACGCGCGACGCCAAGCAACTCGACGAAGCGCAAAAAATCGTGCAGGAAGCCGCAGCCGACATTCGCGCTGGCGAATTTCCGCCGAATCCCGGCTTCGTCTGCCGAACC
>Ga0265349_1000024_pt1 | contig 17497 bp, 11 predicted proteins | sample NSE1metagenome_FD_189092 | JGI IMG/M metagenome (GOLD analysis project Ga0265349, IMG submission 189092) | Soil microbial communities from Maridalen valley, Oslo, Norway - NSE1 | ecosystem: Environmental > Terrestrial > Soil > Boreal forest/Taiga > Bulk soil | place: Norway: Oslo | collected... | reverse complement strand
ATTTCCGCTTCTTGCACTTTCACTTGAGACTCGCGCTCCACTTGCTGTACGCGCACGCCTTCGGTAACGACCTGCTGTTGCATGACGTTGGTCTCGATTTCGTACGCTTTGTCGGCTGTGGCCTGGGCCTTCTTGGTCATTTCCAGGTAGCTGGCTTTTTTGATGTCGAGGTCGCGTTCCGCTTCCGCCTGCTTTGCAAGAGAAGCGGTTTCGGCGGCCACGCGTTCCTGATCGGCTTGCGCTTTCGCAACGGCCGCGGCGCGCGTAGCTTCGGCGCGCTTGATGGCGATGTCCCGGTCGGCTTCGGCGGCGGCTACTTCGGCATCGCGCTTGATCCGCGCGATGTCTGGCCGGCCCATGTTGGTGATGTACTCGTTCTTGTCGCGCACTTCTTTAATCGTGAAGCTCACGACGTCGAGCCCCATCTTGCTCATGTCGGCGGCACACGTGGAACGCATGCGGTCGCCGACCATTTCCGGTTCTTTCACGATTTGTTCGACCGTGAGCTGCCCGATGATTCCGCGGAGATGGCCTTCCATCACCAGCCGGATCAACCCTTCGCGCTGCTCCGGCCGCTTTGTCAGGAACTGCTCCGCTGCGGTTCGAATAGATACAGGGTCCGACTTCACTTTAAGTTGAGCGACCGCCTCGACGGTGACGGCGACGCCCTGGTTGGTGTAAAGACTCTGCTGCGGAGCCACATCAAACGACATCAACTCCAGCGACAGCTCGCGGCACTGTTCGAGCATTGGCAGGATGATCGTGCCGCCATTGGTAATCGTCCGCGGTCCGCGAATGCCGTAAATCACTAACGCTTCGTGCGGTCCCGCCTTCCGCAACATCTTTGCGAACGTCACTAGAATTACGAGGATCACCAGCACCAACAACCCGGCCATGACCCAAACACTCGAAAAATCCAACATAGTGGACCTCCCTTTTTCTCTGACCGGACTGTTTGTACGTGCGTCAGTCCGAGAAATTCGTTTACTCGCCGTCGCTGCGCCTACTTCGTGAACTCTTCCCACCGCTTCACATAGGCGATTCCATCGTCGCAGCGCACGATCACCACTTCCGTGCCTTTGCCCAGACTTGTGCCGTCTTCACTCCGCGCGCCAATGCTCTTGCGCCCGCCGTCCTGTTCGAAGATCACTTCGCCAGTCCCGCGCTCCCGGATGGACATGCTCACGGTCCCCACGGTTCCTTCCACGCGGTAGTCCCAGTCCAGCATTGGCGCGCTTGTCGCCTTTACGAGCCGTGCCATGAACTGAAAAACAAGCAAGCCCGCGAAAAGCCCAGATAGCAACGCAAATACGAGAATGGCCACGGCGACAAAGTGAGAATGCTTCGTCAGGATGTAGCCGACACCGCCAAACCAAGCTAGGAATGCCAGTAACGTAGAAGCGTTGAACCAGGAGACGTGGCCGCCGGACTTCATGGCGACGCTCTTCAAGCCTCCGCCATGACCGTGTCCGTGACTGCCACCTGGCGAGCCACCTGCGTGATGTCCAGCGTGAAACGGCAGGTGAATGCGAAACGGAAGATGGATGTGGACCGCGCCCGCCAGAAACGAAAGAACGCTCAGCGAGAAGCCCACCAGAAAACAGAGCAGATAGAAGTCAGACCAGTTCATAAGACACCCCGAGACGCAGCACCCCGCTGCGTGGACTGGAATCCGAGTCGCGACCCCTGCGGGTCAGTTGTTCAGTGAACTCGCGGGCGGTGGATGTCCACTGCCCTGTTGCTGGCCCGAATGCAAAACTTCTCCGAGACGATCCGCCAAACCCGGCGTGCGAAGAATCTCGGCAAGGAGCAAGAGCGCCCGGCGCGAATCTTCGTGCTCCGCGATCACCAGCAGACCGCGGCGAAGCTCTGGATCGGCGGCGAACTGTTCGGCGCCGCCGTAGAGCCAGGAATCGATCTTGGCGTCAACGGCCCGAAGAGAGGACTGCAGCTCCGGCGTGTAGCCTTCTGGATCGTCCACCAGGAAACCTGGATAGACGCGGAAGAATCGCGCCAGCAGCGTGCGTGTGCCGTGTGTGAGGTGCGGACGCGTGCCGCTCTCGATTTGCGAGAGATAAGCCTGGCTTAGACCGCGGCCCACTTCGCGCTTCATGGCCTTCGCCAGCTCCTGTTGGGTCATTGGACGGCCGAGGCCACGCAGCGAACCTTCTACGGAGCGGAGCGAACGGAGCTTGTTGCCGAGAGTCATCGAAGAACCCACTTATTGCAATATGCAAATATGATATTACTTTTCGCTATTTGATGTCAAGGACTATAGTTGCCCTGTTTTCAATGACTTATAGGGGTTCAGCAAGAAGTGCACCTTCACGACGAAGGGCGGGTCAAGCCCCGCCCCTACAGCGGAATTTTGGATTCGTCGTGTTTTGTTCGCTTGTTTATTGGGAGTGAGAGACACGCATTCGTTGGAGACGACTGGAATTGCGTTCAAGCGGTGGCGAACGGGCGAGCGATTAATCGGGTTTACGGAGGGACTGCAAATCAATTCCAAGTTGCTGGCACTTCTTATAGAGGTGGCTGCGCTCCAAGCCGAGCGAGCGTGCTACATTTGTCATGTGAAAATTGTGCTTCTTAATTTCTCCGAGAAGGACTTCCTTTTCGAAAGCTTCTGTGCGTTCTGCAAGCGTTCCCGTTGCTCCAGCGCCGGCCATTGCGAAAGACGCGGAACTGACGCCAGAATCATCCGTGGGGAGCACAAGCCGCACATCGGCAGCAGTGACGGAATCTTCCGTAGATAGCAGCACCAAACGTTCAACGACATTGCGCAGTTCGCGGACATTTCCGGGCCAAGAGTAGCGGCGCAATTCCACAATCGCATCCGCGGCAAAAAGCTTCTCTTTCCAACTATTCTGTGCAGCCACTTGCCGCGCAAAGTGCGCCACAAGCTCCGCGAAATCTTCCGGCCGCTCACGTAGAGGCGGCAAAACCAACGGAAAAACATAGATGCGGTGAAATAGATCCCTACGAAAAGCGTTCTGCTTCACCAAGTCCTCGAGGTTTCGATGAGTAGCGACAAGCACGCGGACATTCACCCGAATCGGCTTGTCACCACCAACGCGTTCCACTTCTCCCTCTTCGAGAACGCGCAGCAATTTCGCTTGCATGGACACGGGCATATCGCCAATCTCATCAAGAAACAGCGTGCCACCTTCGGCTTGCTCGAATTTGCCAACGTGCTTTGCCGCCGCGCCCGTAAACGCTCCCTTTTCGTGGCCGAAGAGTTCCGATTCGATCAGTTCCGCGGGAACCGCGGCGCAATTCAGTGTGATGAAGGCATTGTCATGGCGCTGCGACTTTTCATGAATGGCTCGCGCGACCAACTCCTTGCCGGTACCGGTTTCCCCGAGAATGCAGACGCGCGTTTCGCTTGCGGCCACGCGATCGATCTGCGCCAGCAATTTCTTCATCGCCGGACCAGATCCGACCAGCTCGTGCTTTCCCAGCCTGTGGCGCAACTCGCGGTTTTCGTCTTCGAGGCGCGAAAGCCGCAGCGCGTTTTCCACCGTGACGAGCAGCTTGTCCGTCGAGAGAGGCTTCTCAAGGAAATCCAGTGCGCCCAGCTTTGTGGCCTTCACTGCCATCTCGACATTTGCTTGCCCTGAGATAAGGACGATCGGGGTCTTAATGCCGGCGTGTTTCAAGTCTTCAAGCAACTCGATGCCGCTTTTTCCTGGCATGACGACGTCGGAAAGAATCAGGTCGAAGGATTCGGTGCGCAAAAGTTCAAGGGCGCGTGGCGCGTTGTCGCAAACAGTGGCTTCGTGGCCAGCGAGTCGAAAAGCCCTCGACAACGAAGCTAATGTGTTGGGGTCGTCATCGACGAGCAGAAGGTGAGCTTTGCGTGGCAAATAGTGTCCTTTGCAACCGGCGCGCGTCAGTCAGAAGCGGCCGCAGTTAAGCTCTGAGGCGGTTTCTTCTCTACTGCATCTGCTTCTACCGCTTGCGGCGCTGGATGCGCGGATTGTCGCTGCGGCAGTTCGATGCGAAATGTCGTGCCGTGCCCTTCGTCGCTCGAAACGGAGATGGTCCCGTGATGATCGCTGATTACGGACTGAATGATCGCGAGGCCCAGGCCAGTTCCCTGCACCTTCGTCGTGTAATACGGCGTAAACAGCCGTGAACACTCTTCCGGCGTGAGACCTTTTCCTGTATCCGACACTTCGATTCGAACGCTACCTTCATGCTCCGTGGTGCGCATGGTCAGCGTGCCACCGGCAGGCATGGCATCCAGCGCATTGAGAACCAGATTCTGAAATGCGCGGTGCAACAGGTCTGCGTCCGCATCGATTTCAGGCAGCGGCTCGGTAAGAAAATACTCGGGAATGACCGGCGGCTTGCCCACCGCGTTGAATTGCGGTTCGAACAGCCGCACGGCATTGCGCAAAGCTTCATTCACGTTGACGTGCGCAAAGTGCGGCGCGGGCATTTTCGAAAAATCGTTGAAGCGGCCGACAATCGTGTTCAGATTCGCCAGCTCCGCCTTCAAGGTGGCTGTGGACTCGTTAAAAACTTCCAGAAATTGTTTTGCGTCCAACTGCCGCGCCTTCTGCAAATTTTCTACCGTGATTTGCAGCGGGAACAGCGGGTTTCGCAGTTCGTGCGCCAGTCGCCGTGCCAGCTCGCGCCATGCCGCCACTCGTTCGGTCTGAACAAGCTGATCCCGCTGCGCCGCCAGCGTCAGGGTCATCTCGTTGAACGCAGATGCAAGCTGCCCAATCTCGTCGCGCCCGCGCAGATCGATGACGGTATCCCATCGTCCGGAGGCGACTTTGCGCGCGCCCTCGGCCAGCTCCTCGAGCGGCCGCGTGATTCGCGCCGAAACCCACAAACTGATCAGCAGACCGATCAAAATCGCGGCGCCTGCAACAGCCCCAGCAATCTGCAGAATGTGGCGCGTCAACAATACGAGTTCCCTGCGCGAGCTCCCCAGCAAGAGTATGGCAAGAAGTTCGTTGTTGCGTCCCATCAGGGGAATCGCATGAAATGATTCGGCGTCCGCGGCGTTGTCTGTCCAATCTATAGTTCGCACAGTTGGTTTTGGCTGCTTCTGTACCTGTTCGATCAGCGGCTGCAGCCGGTCCGCTTGCTCAAACGACCCGTTCACATCAGTGAGGGCGGCGGCGACAAAGTTAGGCTCAAGATTGCGGTAGAGCAGCGCACGCGTCCCAGCGGGGGGAACCAGTGAAGCAAGGAAATTCTGGTCGAGGCGCCGCCCGCCAATGATATACATGCTCTTGTCGTTGCCCCCGGAGAGCGTGCGGACCACTGTCAACGAAAGTGCTACTCCGTCGGGCAATTCTTCTTTTCGCAGGAAGGGCGCCGAGTCATTCCAGTTCTTATTTGCTATGACCCAATCGTTTTTATAGCCGACGCGCGCGGGATATTGCGCGGAAGAGATCAGCGTCCCATCCCAATTTACAAATTCCACGAAGTCCAGGCCGTGATCCTGCGCCGCTCCGGCGGCGTCGTGGACGTAAAGGGATTGGTCGGGCCTGGCTCCTGCCAAATCGATCGCTACTTTTAAGGTGATTTCGGCGTCGGTGATGTTTTTCACTTGCCGGGCTATCTCATCGCCCCGCTGTGCGTATTCTTTGTTGAACTGCGCGACGAGCGCTTCGCTGCGCTGAGCATCCGACTCTTCGAACGCGGCTTGCGTATAGTGCGTCACGCCATAGGCCACCAGCGAAACCGACGCAAGCACGGTGACCAAAAAAATGAGAAATAATTTTGTACGAAAACTCATGGCTTTGCTCCGGGGGCAGCGGCCCGCGGTTGCGGGGAAGATGGTGCCGCAGTATTTCCCGTATTCGAAGAGCCCGCCGCGACAGGCTCAGGAAGCTCCAGCCAAACCTCGGCAAGATGCCATTCGCCCCAGCGCGCGGGGATCCAGTCGCGCACAGCTGAACCGAGTCCCACGGATTCCGCTTGCACGACAAGCGGCAATACGCGCCGATCTTCCAGAACTCTGCGCTCGCGCGTGTAAAGTTGCTCGTGATCCGTGCTCGTGGCATTCACCTCAGAAGGCTCGCTCAGATTATATGCCGCAAACAGGGAATCGAGCTCGGCACGTGGAGAAAGTGACGAATAGTGCCACGCAAAAAGATACACACCGGAAGGAGGGGCGAAGGTCGCTGGCGGTGCTGCGGTTGTACGCGGCACTGGCTTGGCGATGATTTGCACGGAAATCGCAGCTTGTCGCGCGTTCACGGCGACGCGTTCTCCAAGAAGTTTGGCCAGATCGCTTGAGGGATCGACGCGCAAGCGCAACGGCTCTGTGCCCGCGGCTTCATTTGCGGGAAGCCCTCGGCGCAATTCTTTCGCGCGTTCCAGGTTGGTGTCCACGTTGAAGAGGAAAGCATATCCCGAGAGCCACTGCGGCAAAAGGGCTGCCGCAGGTTCGGCTTGCTTTTGCAGCAACACGCCGGCCATGGTGCTGCGGTCGAGCGAAAGAGCAAGCGCCTCGCGCAGGCGAAGATCGGATGCGGCGGCTTGCGCGTCGTCAAATCGCAGACCGTAAAGCGTGACTGGCTCCGATGTCCACACGCGGAGATTGGATTGTTTTGCGCGGGGCACCAGATCGGGCGCGAGTTCGATCAAGTCCGCTTTGCCCAGTTGCAAATCAAACATAGCCCGAAGCGGCGTCACTCCAAGCGTGACATCGATGCCATCGACAAACGGCCGACCGTACCACGCATCCTCGTTTGCGCGGAAATAGAGATGTGAACTCGCGGGCCGCGAAATAGCACCGTCTACTGTCGCTTCCTTAAAAACAAAAGGTCCAGTGCCCGCAAGCGCGCCGTTCGGCAAGACGCGATAAATAAAGTAGCGGCCGGAAGCGAGCTGCTCGAGAAGGTCAGGCGTCGGCGCCGCCGACTGGATCACAACGACGTTGCCGGACGCAGAAATTTGCTCCGTGGCAGGGAGCAACGGCTGGAGCGCGGCCACGGCATCCGCAACAGTCAATGCCGTTCCGTCAGAAAACTTAATTCCCGGCCGAATCGTAAACTGCCAATGTTTGCTGGAAACATCGTGCGACCACTCCATCGCGAGCACAGGTTGAAACCGCCCGTAATTGTCGAGCGCGACAAGTCGTTCGAACACCAGAGCCGCCAGCCTTTCATTCGTTGCTGAATCGAGCGATCCCACCCGCCATGTCCGCGGATCGAGCGAGATGCTGGCGGCGGATAGCTCAACGCGCAGCGTCCCGCCATAGCGCGGGTTCTCCGCCGCCGGGACCGTTGCGGCGCTCGCGAGTAAAATGCTACCTAGAACAAGAAATCGAAAGTTGATAAGCCTCATACCGGCCTGTCTGAAGATTGCGGTCAACCGCGATAGCCGTCGTATTCGCCACGGCATTCTCTAGCGTTCTGGGTCCTGGAGTGTTCAGAACCGTGATTGGTCCGGGAAATTCCATGGCGGCGGAAATCGATTGTGCACGGCGCTCCTCAATATCCATGGCTTGAATCGCATCCGCCGTGGTCCAGTCTCCCTTGCCGGTTACGAGTAATTGCCAGCCGCTGCCGCACCCGCTGTAGACACTGACGATCTGGCTGCCCCAATTCGAAAAAACGGCCACCGGCACAGGACCCTCTTCGTACAAACGTGCCAATCCATCCTGTCCGATCACAACGCTCTTCGTTTTTCCGTCCGTCTCAATCTGCGCCGCCGAGATCCACGATTCCATTTCTTGGCTTCCCATCCCCGCAAGAGACGCCCCCTTTAGCGTTATAAAAGCATTGGAACCTTCACAGCTCCATCCTTTTGCATCAACAGGGGAAATCCGGCAGAGCTCTCCCGGCAAGTACACAGCGTGCGAATCAACGTCTACGTCGGAAAAAGACCCTCTAGCGGCGCGCTCTGGCGGCCGATGCGTGGGAAGATGCTCGACTCCCGATGGCATCCACTGTTCTCCTCGCCATTCGTAGGAACTAATCTCTTGAACCCCAAGGGCGTAAGCATGCTTGGAATCTTTATCCAAGACGAAGTCGAGAATTGGGCTGTCCTGCGAAAAGAGAAGTTCTTTGTGCAGCGCGATGTGGAACGAAGGTTCAGGTGGCGCCGGGCCTTTCACGAACCCGATAGTGTCCAGAATCGTTTCGGAATTTTCTTTTCGCTGAATCTGCACCACGCCGAGATACTCGGTCGGATTTTGCGTGACGCTGACGACAAGATTCACGGCGGCGTGCGCGTCTACAAACTTCACACCGCGCCGCTGCAACTCCTCCCGGAACGCCGTTGATACACTTGCAAATTCTGCGCTTCGAAGCGAGGAAAGATTCCGAAATTCCAGCGTCACTGAAGAGCCATGGATGGAGGCCCAAACTTTTCGCGCTAGCAGACGCGCGGATTCCTCGAGAGTATCGGCGTTGGCGACTCTGGGAGCAAAAAGAAAAACAAAGAAAAGAGCAAATCGGAGGAGTTGACGGAAAATACCGATGCCGTGCGAGAGCGGCTGAGATAAATTTTGCTTGGCGCACACAGGCTTGCCGGATGATGATATCACGCCTGCGAACCAGGCTTCGGAACGCCACAGACCTCATGTGTCGTATCCATTTGAAAATTCATCGCCAATGTGGGCGAAAATTGCGAAAAATGCTGGGAGCCGAACGAAACAATTTGCAGCGACGCACGTCCATCTAGGTAGTCGGGTACGTTGGGAAATCTCTGTCCTCAAGGATGACAAGAATGATTCGGATCGCTCCTCGTCTTAACGCATTTCTGCGGCTGGCTGTGGCCGCGACGGCTAGCTTGACCGCCGTGTTGGCGCCGCCAGCCTATGCGCAATCTGCTGTTGCAGCAGATCAAGTGCCCGCGGGCCCCACTCGCCTTCTCAGATTCGCGGACATCTCGAAAGATAAGGTTGTTTTTGCCTACGCCGGCGACCTGTGGATCGCCTCCCGCGAAGGCGGCTCTGCCAGGCGGCTGACATCGCATCCCGGCGATGAGCTCTACCCGAAATTTTCGCCCGACGGCAAATGGATCGCTTTCACCGGCGAATACGACGGCAATCCGGATGTCTACGTCATCCCCGCGGAAGGAGGCGAACCAAAGCGACTCACTTTTCATCCTTCGAACGACATCGTCCTCGGATGGACGCCCGATGGCAAAAACATCCTCTTCCGCTCCGATCGCTTTAGCACTTCTTTGGGCCGCAACACGCGCCTCTTTCTCGTCTCGCCCCAAGGTGGTACACCACACCCATTGCCCATCCCTCGGGGCGACCTGACTTCGTTCTCGCCCGACGGCACCAGGATCGCCTATTTAGAAACTTCACAAGAATTCCGCACCTGGAAGCGCTATCGCGGCGGCTGGAGCCTCCCAATCGCCATCTACGACCTGAAAAAAAATACCTACGAAGAGTTGCCGAAATCCGCTGGCATGGAGATGTTCCCCATGTGGCACGGCAACTCCATCTATTTCATTAGCGACCGCGACGGCGTCATGAATCTCTACAGCTACGACCTCGCTTCCAAACAGACCAAGAAGCTAACCGACTACCAGGAGTTCGACGTTAAGTGGCCCAGCCTCGGCCCGGATGCCATCGTCTACGAAAACGGCGGCCTGCTTTATGAATACAATCTCGACAGCGGTAAAACGCGCAATCTTTCTATCACAGTTCGCGCCGAGGACGTGGAAGCCCGTCCTGAATTTAAGAGCGTCGCTCAAGACATTGGCAGCGCCACAATTTCGCCCTCCGGCGCACGCGCGGTCGTGGAAGCCCGCGGCAACATCTTCACCGTTCCGGCAGAGCATGGCAGCGTCCGTACACTGACGACGGAGCATTCGAGCATTCACGAACTCAGCCCGACGTGGTCCCCTGACGGCAAATGGATCGCTTATCTCTCCGACAAATCCGGCGAATACGAAATCTACACGCGCCCACAAATGGGCGGCGAGGAAACTCGCATCACATCCGACGGGAAGATCTATCGTTATGCCGTCGCATGGTCCCCCGATAGCAAAAAACTGGCTTACTGGGACAAGTCAAATCAACTTTGGTATGTGAGCATCGACGATAAAAAACCGGTGCTTGTCGATACTTCCGACTACGGCCTCATCGCGGATGCTTCCTGGTCTCCCGACAGTCTCTGGCTTGCTTACTCGAGGACCCATCGCCGCGGCGCCAATGACGTTTTTCTTTACTCGCTCTCCACGAAGAAAATCACAGAAGTGTCCGCAGGCTTCTACAACGACAACAATCCCGTTTTCGACGAAAACGGCAAGTATCTGTATTTCACCTCCACGCGCTATTTCTATCCCAGCATTGGCCAGCTCGATCAGCGCTACAACTACTATTCAACCGATGGCGTATTCGCCGTCACTCTCAAGGCCGACGAGCCCTCGCCGTTTAAGCCTCAGAGTGATGAAGAAAAAGTCGCGGACTCTGAAAAAGATAAAAAGAAGGATGACAAGAAGGCTGACACCGCCAAGCCAGGCGATCAAAAGTCTGATGAACAAAAAGAAGACAAGAAAGCCGAACCCGTCAAGCCTATCCAAATCGACCTCGAGGGAATTGCGAATCGGGTAGTGCCTATACCGATTGAGGCTGGAATTCTCAGCAGCCTCGCAGCTCGCAAAGATAAATTTTTCTACATCGCCACACCGCAGGAGTCCCGACAATTTGGCACGCCGGATCAAGGTCCAAAGAACGTGCTTCACGTCTATGACGTCACCAAACGCGAAGACAAAGTCCTTCTCGAGGGGATCGAAAGTTACGACCTCAATAAAGAAGGCACAAAGGTTCTATACAAAGTTGGGCCGCTCCTCGGCATCACCGACGCCGTTCCCGGCCAAGCTAAAATCGGCGCGGGCAAACTCGACTTAAGCGGGCTCCAAGTGAAGATCGATCCCCGCCAGGAATGGCGCCAGATTTACCACGAAGCCTGGCGCACCGAGCGCGATTTTTATTGGGATCCCAATATGACCGGCCATGACTGGAACAAAATCGGCGCGCGTTACGAAGCGCTCCTCCCTTGGGTGGCCCATCGCAGCGACCTCAACTATTTGATCGGCGAGCTCATCGCTGAGCTAAATACTTCGCACACATATGTTGGAGGCGGCGATCAGCCGAAGAAGCCACATGTCAGCGTTGGCATGCTCGGCGCCGATTTCGAGCCGGACGGCGGCTTCTACCGCATCGCGAAAATCTATCCGGGTGAAAATTGGAACGATGATGCGCGCTCGCCGCTAACCGAGCCCGGTATCAAGGTAAAAGCCGGCGATTATTTGATCTCCGTAAACGGCCAGGAAGCCCGCTCGACTCAAGACGTCTATTCCTACTTTCAGGATCTCGCTGGAAAGCTCGTCACGTTGAAAATAAACACTAAGCCCAGCATCGACGGCGCGTGGGACATCACCGTAAAACCGATCGGCAATGAAACTGTCCTTCGCTATGTCGATTGGGTAGAGTCCAACCGCCGCAAAGTTGCGGAAGCCACCGGCGGCCGTGTCGGTTACATGCACGTTCCGGATACCAGCATTCCCGGAATTATTGCCTTCGACAAAGAACTCACTGGGCAGCTGGACAAGGACGGCATGATCGTCGATGAGCGCTTCAACGCCGGTGGCCAGATTCCCGATTTCTACACCGAGAAACTTAAACGTTCGCTGCTGGCCGTTGTCTCGAGCCGCGATGGCAAGGATATTCCCTACCCGCCCGTCGCGATATACGGGCCAAAGGTAATGATCGTCAACGAGCTCTCTGGTTCTGGCGGCGATCTGTTCCCCTGGCTCTTCCGCTTCGAAAAAATCGGTCCCATCGTTGGCACGCGAACCTGGGGTGGCCTGGTTGGTATCAATCGCGGCGCTCCATTGCGCGACGGCGGCTTCATCACCGCCCCAAGCGCAGGATTCTATTCCTGGGAAAACGGCGGCTCATGGGCCGTCGAAAATCACGGCGTGGATCCCGACTTTGTAGTGCCGCAGCGCCCTGATCTAGTCGTCGAAGGACACGACCCGCAACTCGAGAAAGCCATCGCCCTGGCCAACGAAGCCCTCAAAGATTACAAAGGGCTTCCACCGAGACCAAAGTTCCCCGGCTCAAATTAGTACCCGTTGTAGGGGCGGGGCTTGCCCCGCCTGATCGGCACGACGCCAATCGAAATTTACACGCAACACCCGAAACAAAAAACGGCTGGCGATCAGCCGGCCGTTTTTATGTTCGGATGAAAAATAATTCAACCGCTAGCCGAGTGGCCCGGTGCGCGTCGCTGACGAAGGAATAGTCTCCTGGCAGATGGGGCGAAGCGCGGCGGTGCTTGCCTGCATGCTCATGATCTTTCCTCCTTTCCAGCAACGCGTCCCGAGCCACCCGCAGGGGTTTTGGCTAGCGGAACCGGTAGCACAGACTTCAGTCTGTGCAATTTCTACAAGGTGAAATCTCTAAGCGTCCAGTTACGGCTTCTTAGGCGAACGCTTCTGCGCGCTAACCGTCGGAGCTGGCGCCGTACCGTCCGAATCCGCGTCGTCCGATGCCGCGTTATTGTTGCCATTCGTGATCCCCGAAAACGCCGAGTGCATCACGTCATTCGCAAAAAAGTTCTTGCCATCCATAGGCACCATCATGATTTGCAGCTTGTCCGACAGCCGCTCCGCAATAATCTTCTGAATTAGCATCGGATTCTGTTTCAACACGCTCGCTTCGAATTTCATACGCTCAGAATCAGCCGCCGCAGTAACGCGAATCCGGTTGGCTTCCGCTTCGGACAAATTCCTCTGCCGCTCGACCTCAGCCTTGCTGTCGATGATCTTCGCCTGCGCCGCAGCTTCCGCGTTTTGCAGCGTCGACTCCTTGCGTGCCTCGGCCTCCAACTTGGTCTGCTCGATCTGTTTCTGCTTAAGCGGCAAGGTGTACTGCATCGCGTCCGCCTCCGCCTTGGCTTGCAGCACGCGCACCGCTGCTTGTCCTTCCGCTTGCTTCACGTCGCGCGCCTTCTGCGCCTCCGCCTCCAGCTCAGCAATCCGCACTTCCTTCAACTTGATGTCTTGCTCGGTTCCCAGCCGCTCGTTCTCCTGCTCTTTCAGCAACAGCCCTTCGAGCCCTTTCGCATATTCCGCCGGAAGCTGCAAATCGCGCAGCAGCACTTCGCGCACCAGAATCCCGTCGCTCTCCAGCCGCGTCGTAATCGCCGCCGCTGCCTTCGAACGCAACTCTTCCCTCTTCGTCGCGAAAATTTCCTGCGTAATGTAGTTCGGCGCAAGCTGCCGGTAAATTGTCGACACCACCGGCGCAACGACCTCTTCCCCCACCGGCTGCGGCAGATTCGCATGAATCGTATCCAGCCGCCGCGGGTCCAGCCGATATCTCACTGAAACTGCCAAACCAATGTTTAATCCCTCTCGTGCCTGCACGACTAACACTTCGTTCTCCGATTTCGCCGTCGCGCTCGCCACCGTCGAGTACACCTGCTCTCGCGTGTCGTACAACGCCACGCTATCGACGAGCGGAGTGACGAAGTGCACTCCCGGATACAACGTGCCGGGCCGCGCGCCCCAAATCTGGCTGACGCGTACGCCTGCGGACCCGTCCGGAATCACCACGATGCTCAACGCCAGCAAGATGGGCAGCACGCTCGCAATCGCCAGCCGCTGCGCCAGCCCCCAGCGGACCGCTCCGAAAGGGCGGTGTGCCGTTACCCCCGTACTCGTGAGCGTGCCCGCTGTAGCTTCACTTGTCTTATTGCGCTGCAACAGCCGCCGAAGTTGCTCCGAGATAAATATGTCGTAGACCACCAAAGACCCAGCGCTGCCAAACAACCCGACCCCGAGAATCATCAGCAAATACTTCAAAGCCAGCATGGTTTTGCTCCTTCCCTCTTACTCCCGGGCGCTGCGGCGGAGGGTGACCGTCCGCTCCGCCGCTCACGTTGGGCCGGGAATCCTGCCCGCTGAATCTCAGGCTCTGTCCTCGCTATCGCTCTTTCCAAAAGGGCTCCGACTTCTCCCAACGCTACTGATCTGTAGGGGAGGGGCTTGTTTACCCTGTAGGGGCCGCTCCCGGCACTTGCCACACTCACCGATGCGAAGCGTATGCACGCACCAGCTGCGTCGTCCCAGTAGCAAGTTGCGTCCGCGAATTCACGCGCCGGGCGGTCGCAGGCCGCATCAAAACAAACATCGCCCGCAAGAGCAGGCCGTTAAGCGCAACGGCGGCAGCCGCGGCAAAAAGGGTTGTAAGAACGAGTGTTGCGAAGTGCAGCGTGGCGATCATGGCGTGCCTCCCAGTCCTGCAATGTCCTGCGATAATGGAAATGGCACGCTGAGCGCCAAGCTAAATCCGTTGAAAATACAAGACTTATCTCTGAGGAAAAATAACTACTTTGTGTTGCAGGAAACACGCCGTGGCCACCCAGACGCGTATGCGGTATACCCGTTTGGCCTCGCGAGCAATCAGAGCTATTGTAGTAGTGTTAGAAAAAGGACTGTACGAAAGCACGACAGGAATTAGGACGCGAACCCACCTGGCCATCGTCTACTGACGAGCCAAATCGCTTCCAGAACCCACTCGATATGCCTCAACGCCCAGGAATGCGCATCGGCAAAATCCTCGGGATACCCATCTTTCTTCATTCCACCTGGGTCATCATTTTTGCCGCCATCACCTATTCGCTCAGCATGCAATTTGAGCAGCAGAATCCGGGCTGGACCCCTGCCCAGCAATGGAGCGTAGGCGTTTTCACCAGCATTCTCTTCTTTGCTTCCCTTCTCTTTCATGAACTCGCGCATAGTGTCGTAGCGCAATTCTATAAAATTCGCGTTCTCTCTATAACGCTATTCATTTTCGGCGGAGTCGCCAGCATAGAGCGCGATCCTTCCAAAGCCATCCAGGAATTCAACATCGCCATCGCCGGGCCACTCGCCAGCGGCATTCTCGTTGGAGCCTTCTTCGGCATGTATCTGCTATTTCCATCCAGCCAGACCGTTGCGGCACTTTCGGACTGGCTGTGGAAGACCAACGCAATCCTCGCCATCTTCAATCTTCTTCCCGGCTTTCCACTCGATGGCGGCAGAATTTTTCGGGCCATCATCTGGGGTGCAACCAAGAATTTTTCCAAGGCCACGCGCGTCGCCGGGGCCAGCGGCCGCTTGATTGCCTACGCAATGATCCTTCTCGGTGGTTTCGGCGTTTTCAAGGGTTACCTCGCTCCTGGGCTCTGGAGCGTTTTTATAGGCTTTTTCCTCTTGAATGCCGCACAAGAGAGCGTAGCGCAAGCAGCCATTCGCGAAAACCTTACCGGCCTGCGGGCCGCCGACGTCATGAGCAACGAAGTTCCCACCGTTGGCCGCGCCATTTCCCTGGAAGACTATGGTGCCGAGGTCCTGCGCACCGGCCGTCGCTGCCATCTCGTCATCACCGACGATCGCCTGGTCGGCATGATGAACGTCCACACGCTCAATTCCGTGCCGCGCGACGAATGGGCTCACAACTCCGTCCAGGCGGTAATGATTCCCCGCGATCGTATCCTGTGGGCTACTCCCGACGAACCGCTTCTCGGCCTCCTTGAACGCCTTCTTACTGCCGACATCAACCAAATGCCTATCGTCTCCGGCTCTGACGATGGTGCCGCACATATCATAGGCATGGTCTCGCGCGATTCCATTCTCCGGGTCATGCAGACTCGCTCTGAACTCGGCCCGCTCGCTGTTGGTGCCACAAGCAAGTAGATAGTTCTCGCTCCGAGCCGTGTAGTGAGATTTGCCTCGCAATTCTGGCGCGTCGATTCTTCACCGTATCTTATTAACTTCAAAATCCATCTAAGGTATACGATGGTTGTGGACCAAAGTTCTGCACTCAAGGAGTCGCGAATGGCAAAGAAGAGCAAGTTCAATCAAGTTGCAGCGAAAATCGGCGGCGCGTTAGGCAAAGCGGACCGCAAAGCTCATCAAGTCGTCCGGGCCGGAACGCTTGCCAAGAAGGAGCTTCAAGACATCACGAAACAAGTCGACGCCCTCAAGCGCCAGCTAGCAAAGACCAGCAAGCGTCTCAAACACGCCCTCAGCTAGATTCAAAAAGCCCAGCCAATATCTTAAACAACCAAGAATAGCCGTATGTTTCATGCGTCAGTATTGGCCTGCCCGCGCTCGTTCTGAAGTCGCTGAAACGCCTTTCCGCTTCCTCACGTCCTTCCATTAGTCCCTATTAAGAATGTCTCCCGCATTTGGTTTATAATGCGCCGCCCTTGGGGTAGATAGCCTGAGCACGAATCACCAAAAAAATCGGAGGAAGCGCAGCCATGAAATCGGCGACTGCTAGGAAATCTTTGTCGTTCAGGTATGCGCGTTGGGCCCAATGGGTATTGCCGGCGCTGCTCATTTCTTCAGCGATCTTCGCGTTGAGTCTCGGCGCGCAAACACCTGGCCGTTCGGAAAACGCAGCGCCTACCTCGGCGTCCTCCGATTCCGGCACGGCCACATCCCCGGTGCCGGTCACAACTCCCAACTACGCTCTCGAAGCTCGCTTCCTCCCTGCAAGCGTAAACCAACTCGTCTTCGATCTCTCCGTCACGCCCCACTGGTTTACGCTCTCCGATAAATTCTGGTACAGCTACCGCACAACCGACGGCACGAAATATTGCGTTGTCGATCCCCTAAAGAAATCGAAGACGCTTCTTTGGGATAACGCCAAAGTCGCCGCTACGCTTTCCACTCTCACCAATTTCCCTTATGACGCGCAGCATCTCCCCATCAAGCGTCTGCGACTAGTCGACAAAGACACGCACATGCGCTTCGAAGTGGAAATCCGCAAAGACGGCGTCGTTCCCAATGAGCCCGAGAAAAAAACTCAGGACGATGGCAGCCAGCAAGGCAACGAAAGTGAATTGAAACAAAACGAAGATAAACAAAGCGGCCAGCAGGGTCAGCGTGGGCAGAGTTCTGGCCAGCCAGCGGAACCTCGCGAAGAGACTCGCATTCTAACTTTCGAATACGATCTCGCCAGTGCCAAAATCACGCGCCTCGATAACGTCGAGCCCATGCGCAAAAAACCAATGTGGGCTGCTGTTTCCCCTGACGAAAAAACAGTCGTCTTCGCGCGCGGCCAGAATCTTTTCATGATGGACGCCGACAATTACTCCAAAGCTCTCAAAAAAACCGGTGACACCACTATTGTCGAGACTCAACTCACGACCGACGGCGTCGAAAGATTTGGCTACGCTCGCCGCATCTTGCCGGAACAAGAAGACGAACTTAAAAAAGAAGACAAAGGCGACACCAACAAAGCCGGCATCCGCTCTCCCGCTATCACCATCCACTGGTCAAAGGATTCGAAAAAGTTTGCCGTTGTCCGCGACGACAATCGCAAAGTTCCTGACTTCTGGGTCATTCACTCGCTCGCGAGTCCTCGCCCAATTCTTGAAGCCTACCCGTACCAGCTACCCGGCGAAGACGTCATGCCCGGCTCGCAACTCGAAATTCTCGATGTCGCTTCAAAACAACTCGTCGTCGTGCAGGCTAAAAACTTCCCCGAGCAACAGCTCCGCAT
>Ga0265349_1000023_pt1 | contig 17927 bp, 14 predicted proteins | sample NSE1metagenome_FD_189092 | JGI IMG/M metagenome (GOLD analysis project Ga0265349, IMG submission 189092) | Soil microbial communities from Maridalen valley, Oslo, Norway - NSE1 | ecosystem: Environmental > Terrestrial > Soil > Boreal forest/Taiga > Bulk soil | place: Norway: Oslo | collected... | reverse complement strand
AAAAACCTTAGCTGTCACAACATGAATCGTTTTGCTATATATACTCATCAAAGCGAGCTACGCGGAAACCACAACGCGCAGCGAGGAGACCCGCCCATGATGCTTGATTGGAACGAATACCAGAAGGAACTCGGCGTGAGGTTAGGCGAGCTGGCCAAGCTTAGCCCCGACACCCTGCGCGGCTATCAAACGTTAAGCGCCGCCAATTCCAAAACTGGCAAGCTCGACGAAAAGACTCGCCAGCTCATCTCGCTTGCCGTCGCCGTCACCACTCACTGCGACGGTTGTATCGTCTTCCACACAGAAGCTGCCTTGAAGGCTGGCGCGTCGAAGGAAGAGATCAGCGAAGCCCTCGGCGTCGCTGTAGCCATGAACGCCGGCGCCGCCCTCATTTATTCGAGCCGCGTCATGGATGCCGTAGCCGCAAAAACCGCGCAAGCCCACGGCACCTAATCCAATCGCTGGAGCCACCGCTAGACTTTATTTTCTTTTCTTGGCCTTTGCAGTTTTCGGTGGCTTCGTCAACTTTACAGCCTTCGGCTGGATAACATCACCTTTACGGGTTTTGCTGGCTTGTGTTGCGCCTTTCGACGCGACGACGTGCTTGGTCAGGTCCACAGTGAATGCGTCCATGCTCGAAGTCTTGTCGGTAGTCTCGTTGACGCCAAGCGACTCGCACAGAATCGAGTCTTTATCCACCGTCAGCCGCAAAAAGCCGTAGGTCGTATTGTTATACACATCGAGCGTCAGCTGATTGCCTTTCCCGTCGTTCCCCGGGATGCCCGGCTGCGGATTCAATCCATTCTTTCCCTGCCGTGGGGCACTAAGATTCAAATATCCGCCGTTGCCCGCCACTACATAGGCAATTTGGCGGCCGTCCGCTTTCATCGTACGCGTGTATCGCTCATACATATGTGAGTGGCCGGAAAGGACAATGTCCGGCCAAATTTGTGCGCTTATGCAGGCCTGGTCGATTTGCGCGAGCATATTCGGGCTCGGGAAATGCGAACTGCTGATCGTGAAGGGGGGATGATGTACCGCGAACACCAGCGCGAATGGAGCTGCGCCCTTTTGCGCGCGCTGTGCGGCGGCGGCTGTCAACTCGCTCTGCAGAAACTGCAATTGCGCCGTACCGGTCGTTGCGTCGCTGATGATTCCCGTGCTCTCGCCCGTATTTGAATAGAGCCCGATTATCTTCAAAAACGGCGCGTTCAAAGTGAAATAAACGCCCGGCTGTGTCATGGTGGTCCGGGCGAAGCCCTTCGCGGCAGGATCGTTTGTTGGAGTTTTCGTGCAAAAGTTCTCGTAGAACGCTGCCAGCGAGAAGGGAACAGGTTCGCTTTTGAAAAGCACACCATCGTGATTTCCAGCTATCGCGAAAATCGGCCCGGCATAGTCGCGATAAGGATCGTAAAATTGGTCGTAATAGTAGCGTTCCTGACCGAAGTAATAGACTACGTCTCCTAGATGCTGAAAAAAGGCCGGCCGCCCGTTTGCGTAGGTTAGCGCGCCAATATCGTTTGCCATCGCGTCCGCGACCGCAAACTGGTGCGAGGGCTCTTTCACTCCGCCCGTATCACCTACGGAATGAAAAACAATCTTTCCAGCGGCCTGAATCTGCTGAGATGCACTCGCCCCGATGACGTCGCTGAGCGACATAACTGGAGGCGTCTTCCACGGCGCAGGAATAGCCTCTGTCGCCGGCAGTTCTGCGTCACTGGAGTCAGCGGCAACGTCCTGCGGGTCGAACTCGTTGTAGTTATCGGGAGAAGGCTTGGGGTTCGCAAATGAAAATCCTGGACTAGCCATCTTTTTTACCTCCGGGTCCCAACTCTGAGTCGCTATTCTCAGTGCAGGTAGGTACCTTCTCCCGTCTAACATACTGGAGATTAAAGAACCATTAACTCGACGGCCGGCAAGCCGGTATATCCAAAACGAAAACGCCCGCAGCCGAAGCCCGGGCGTTCCGGTTGTACTCGCAATCCGCATTCCACCAGCGAGCGGGCGGTAAGCTCCAAGCCCGCCAACTCTCTTCGCCAATCCTCTAAAACATATTCCACAGGAACTGGTTATAAACTTCGTGGTGATACTGCACCTCGGGTGCTTTCACAAATGTGCCCAAAAGCCGCGAGCAGCGATCCGCCGAAGCCTGCTTCAAGTCCGCGTAACGCCCCTTCACATCCGCGCCGAGGAGCTTCGTGGTCCACTCCGATTTCTTGAAGTCCTCGAGAGCGGTGTAAATATTGTCCGGCAAATACCGTTCGGCTTGTCGCAAATTCTTAATCTTCGCGGTCTCTCCGTCGAGTCCCGTCTTGAAAATGGAATACATCACCAGATACGGATTCGCGTCCGGCGCCACCGAGCGCACTTCGACGCGCATGCTCTTTTCGTTTCCGATGGGGATGCGAATCATCGAGCCCCGGTCTACAGGCGACGCCTTGATCTGGTTCGGCGCCTCAAAATGCGGATCCAGACGGCGGTACGCATTGACGCTGGCATTCAACAGCAAACAATTGTCGTTGCCGTGAGTCAAAATCCGGTCCACAAATGCCCAGCCCATCTTGCTGAGTTTTTCTTCACCCTTTGGATCCCAGAAAAGATTCTTGCCATCCTCGCTAATCGAAACGTTCGTGTGCATGCCGTTGCCGTTTACGCCCACAACCGGCTTCGGCAAAAAGCAAGCGGTCGTGTTCATGTTTGTCGCCACCTGGCGGCAAATTAATTTGTAAAGCTGAATCTGGTCCGCGGCCTGCACTACTTCTCCGTAACCATAATTGATTTCGAACTGCGAAGGCGCGACTTCCGGATGGTCCTTCTCGTTCTGGAAACCCATCGCGCGCTGCACTTCCGCGGTCGTGTCGATAAACGAGCGAAGCGGATCGCCGGGAAGGGAATGGTAGTACCCGCCGGTGTTTACATACTCAAATTTTCCCGTTTCGTGATAATGCCGCTCCGCGTTTTCTCCCTTGAAGAGAAACCCCTCGATCTCGTTTGCCGCATTGAGCGTGTAGCCTTCCTTCTTGTGCAATGCCGCGGCATATCCTTTCAGCACACCCCGAATGTCTGCGCTGTAGGGCGAACCGTCCTTGTCGATCACTTCACCGAATACCAGCACCTTGCCAGACCCAAAAACATCCGAAGGCCCCCAGTAGAACGCGCCCCAATCCATCGACAGCCGCAAATCGCTCTCGCGCTGCGCCGTAAACCCGCGAATCGAGGAGCCATCAAACGTCAGGTTGTCCCAGCTTTTGATCAGAAATTTCTTGTCGTAGTCCAGCATGTGCAAGCGGCCTTCGAGGTCGCTGAACATCACCGTCACGGCCTTGATCCGCTTCTCGTCTGTCAGGTACTTGATCCGCTCTTCCTGGACTTTGTGGGCGGCAACACGGTTCTTGCGCTGCTCTTTCGCTTTCAGGTTCAGCTCTTCGAGTTCGTCATAGGAAAGAGCAAGGAAATTACGCAGTTCGTTCGACATGAATCTCCTCAAAATGAGATGAAATAGGGTAAGTCGGTCCAAAGCGGGGCATGCAGGCGCTCACCATCGGCCCGTAGGGTATCGCGCCGGTCTTGCGAGCGTCAAATCGAAAAATCATTTCGCGCCATCGAAAAAATGAATCAAGAGCCGGACAATTTGTCCTGGTTCGGCTCCCAAATCTGTTCTAGTCGTAATACTCCTGCCCGAGGTGCGTGATCAAATCCTCGCCCATCATCCACCGCAGCGTATTCTTCAGCTTCATCGACTGGATAAACAGGTCGTGCTCGGGATACAGGCCGGGAGCTGTCATGGGCGACTTGAAGTAAAAGCTCAGCCATTCCTGAATGCCCTTCATCCCAGCCCGTTGCGCGAGGTCCAGGAAGAGAACCAGGTCCAGAACGAGAGGCGCAGCCAGAATCGAGTCCCGGCACAGGAAATCCACCTTGATCTGCATCGGATAACCAAGCCAGCCGAAAATATCGATGTTGTCCCAGCCTTCTTTGTTGTCGCCGCGCGGCGGGTAGTAGTTGATCCGCACCTTGTGATGCATCTTGCCGTAGAGCATCGGATAGAGCTTCGGCTGCAGGATATATTCCAGAACGCTGAGCTTGGACTCTTCCTTAGTTTTGAAGGATCCAGGATCTTCCAGAACTTCACCGTCGCGGTTACCCAAAATGTTGGTGGAGAACCATCCATCCAGTCCCAACATGCGTGCCTTGAAGCCGGGAGCCAGAATCGTCTTCATCAACGTCTGGCCGGTCTTAAAGTCCTTGCCGCATATCGGGACACCGTGTTCTTGCGCGAGTTCTTGAATTGCCGGGAAGTCGACTGTGAGGTTCGGCGCTCCGTTGGCAAACGGCACGCCGCTCGTGATTGCGGCCCACGCATACAGCATTGAAGGCGCAATCGCCGGATGATTCGACTTCATTGCCTCGACGAATTTTTCCGGCGTCGAATGCACTTCCTCTGGCTTAACGAATACTTCCGTCGAACCGCACCAGCACATTACCAAACGCGAAACTCGCGAACTCTTCCGATAATTCGCGATGTCTTCCTTGATCTTCAGCGCCAGCTCATACTTATTTTTGCCCTTCTTGATATTCGGTCCATCGAGCAGCTTGACGTATTCGTGGTCGAAAGCAGCTTTCATCGGCTTAATACCGGAAAGGAAAGTCTTCACCTTGGCGAGATCCTGCGGATTCAATACTCCCGCGTTCGCCGCGGATTGATAGGCATTGTCATTAAAAATGTCCCATCCGCCGAACGTCAGATCTTTCAATTCCGCCAGTGGCACAAACTGCTTCAGGAGCGGCGAACGCCCCTCGGTGCGCTTGCCGAGCCGTATCGTGCCCAGTTGTGTGAGCGAACCCACTGGCTGCGACTTACCCTTGCGGACCAATTCCACTCCGGCCATAAAAGTCGTGCTAACGGCGCCCATGCCAGGGGTCAATATTCCGAGTTTTCCCTTTGGCGGCGCGATTTTCCCAGGCTTTTCCATTCAACTCCCCAATCACGAAGATTTGCAAACAGAAGTGCTAGTAACAGTGCAAGCAACAGATAGTTCTCCGCTGCCCGAACAAACCAGTAATAATGAGCGAAGACGGGAGGATTTGCAAATCGGCGCGCGTGAAACGCCGCGCATCCGCCAGAAAAACTGCGCCAACTTTACGATGTTAGGCAGGAATAGTTTCAGCCAGTGCGTAGGATGGCTCTTTGAGCCTGGATGTAGTTTTATTCGGCAGGAATCATGGGCAAGAGAAACTCCTGCAATCGCGCGCTCTCCTCGACAGGCAGCCGGTCCAAGTGAATCCCCATGTGATTCCCACGTAGAACCCGTACCACGGACCCTGCCCCCACTACCGGCTTCATTCTTTGCGTTAGTTCCATGCTCACCTGCACGGATGTACCTGCAGGGATCGTCCGTGGAGCCTTAACCAGTATTCCGTCCAGGCTGACGTCCACGGTCTCGCACAGAATCTCTTCGAATCCAAATCGCAGCCGCACCTTAGAGAGTAAAGGGACGCGCCGTGTCTGACGTTTCTCATGGTCCATTCGTCCCTGCGTTGCTCGTACCAGCTTTAACAGCCGCTCTCTGTCGACGGGCTTGTATAGGAAAAAGCTTGCTCCGGCCGCAAAACCCTGGGACATGGCGCTCGGCCGCAAGTCATCGCTCAATAGGATGATCGGCGTAGTCCGGTTTGACCCCGCTCGCCGCATTTCCCTCGAAAGTTCAATCCCGTCGGGAGATCCCATGTGCAGGTCAAAAAACACCATGTCGAATTTGCCTTCTTCGAGGAAACTCGCGGCCTGCCCGCTGCTTGTCAGCGTCAACGCATCCACACCGGCGGCGTACAAGACTTTTTGAATCAGTTCGCACGTTGCTTGTTCATCGTCCACCACAAGAGCTCGTCTCTGCATTTCACCCTCCTGGCCCTGGCGCTTCCTATTCGGTTCAATTACCTGGCTGAGAAGATGGCTTCTGCCATCGCCTCGGGCGCGGTGTCTGAGCTCCCTACAGGCAGCTGCACGCGCGAAACTTCATAACAATCAAACTGGACGCCCACTCCCAACTTGCCTTGCACCGAGTCCACAGTCTCGACTCGTACCACGTGACCAGTGCATCGCCATCCGGATGACGGCTCGTCCGTTATCTGCTCCGGCATGTTTAGAAGGATCTCCACGGTTTCTCCTTCGCGGATCGGAGTATTCGTCGCAAAGTAAACCCCGTTTTGGGAAAGATTGAGCGATTCAGCGCTCTCTTCGGGCGCCGAGGATTTCCAGATGCGCACACGCAGCGGTGTCTTGAGGGAAAGACGGCGAGACAGACGTCGGTTCAAACTGGTAATTTTCATGATTGTCTCCGTGCGCCAGGAAGAGGAATGGCACATTGGGGAACTGCAAGGGGATCTAAAGTATAGTCATCGGCGCTGCATTTTAATAGGTTAATCAGAGGCTGTTTTGAAGCGCATGTGTACTTCTTGACCGCTTCCGCATACGAGAAAAGTGTCCACTATTGGACAGTGGCTTGATGAATAGTTTGATGCGGCGTCGCCTAAAACCAGTCGCTGCGGTAAGCCACCCACCAGCTGGCATACACGATGGGAATGGTGGCGAAGAGTGCCCACCAAAAGGGCAGCGCTAAATCCGCCGCCAGGCCCAACCCAGTAAATGTGAGCCAAAAAATCTTCTTCTGCACGATTTCATTTTAGCTGGAACTAACGTTGAAGTGGCGGCCGCGTCCGACGCGATTCCATACCTGCAAATCGTCGGCGCCTCAGCTTTTCTTGTGATCGAGCTCTGCCCATCGCGCGTAGAGCTGGTCTACAGTTTTTCGTGCCTCATCCAGCTGTGTGGAAGCACTGTGAAGTTTTGCTCCATCGCTCATGATGGCAGAATCCTGAAGCGCTGCTTGGCGAGCGTGAAGTTCCTGCTCAGCTTCGGCGATGCGCTGCTCGATGCTCTCGAGCTCGCGAGTTTCTTTGAACGAGAGCTTCTTTTTCGCCGCGATGGGAGGCGCAGCTACTGCGACCGTTTGCAAGCGGGCGACGGGCTCAAGGACGTTCGCCTCTTCGCTCTCTTCCTGCCGCAATTCCTGCCAAAGATCCCATTGCGAATAATCCGCAAAACGCTCGATCCCGCCTAATCCGTCGAATCCAAGAACAATGGTCGATACACGGTCCAGCATGTAGCGATCGTGCGTCACCAAAACCAACGCCCCGCGAAATTCCAGCAAACTCTGTTCGAGAATTTCCAGCGTAGGAATATCCAGATCATTCGTCGGTTCGTCCAGCAGCAAAACGTCCGCGGGCTGCAGCATCAATTGAGCGATCAGCACGCGAGCGCGCTCTCCGCCAGAAAGCTTGCCAACGCGCCGGTTCAAATCTTCTCCCGTGAACAGAAATCGTGCAGCCCACGAAGCCACATGAATCACTTGGTCCTGATAGACAACGGCATCGCTGTCCGGCGCCAGCGCTCGCCGCAGCAACAAATCCGGATCAAGCTCGCGGTTCTGATCGAAATAAACCATCCGCAGCGGCTCCGCTTTGCGAATCGTGCCCGCTGCCGGCAGCAGATCGCCACGAAGCAGCCGCAGCAACGACGTTTTTCCGCTGCCGTTTGGTCCCACAAGCCCAACGCGCATCCCCGAGGTCACTGTAAAATCGAGATTGTCGAACAAGACGCGATCGCCGATCTCGCACTTCACCGCCGCAAGCTGAATCAGTTGTTTTGTCTGCCGGTTCGTCGCGGAAAAATCGATTTGCGCGGTACTGACGCTGCTCCTGGCCTTCATCACTGCAAGGTCGCCAATCATCTTGTGTGCTTTGCCGATGCGATCTTTCGCTTTCGTAGTCCGTGCTTTGGGCCCGCGTCGCAGCCATTCGATCTCTGTATGGACCAGATTCTCCAAAGCTTCCTGCCGGTTTCGTTGCGCGTGCAAATGTTCTTCCTTAGCCTCAAGGAAGGTGCTGTAGTTTCCATTAACGCGCAACGCTCCGTCCTCATACGCGCGATCAATCTCTACCATCTCGTTGGTAACATTTTCGAGAAAATAGCGATCGTGGCTCACCACTACGCTAGCGAAGGCTGCTCTATGCAGAAGTTTTTCCAGCCATTCGATTCCTGCGAGATCCAAATGATTGGTCGGCTCGTCGAGCAACAAAATGTCCGGGTTCTGCACCAGCGCCTCGGCAATCGCCAGTCGCTTGCGCCATCCCCCCGACAATGTTGCCGCTGGAACCTCGAGGTCCGTAAATCCAGCCCGTCCAAGCGTCTCGGCCGAGCGCGCCGCCCTCTCCGATTGCGGCATCGACACTCGATTCAGCGCGCTCTCGATAACCTCTTGAATCGTTATGCCTGGAGCAAATTCGGAAATCTGCTTGACGTAACTGAGGCGGGTCCCTTTGCGTACCGCGACGTCGCCGCTATCCGGTTTCGTTTTTCCGCAAAGAATCTCCAGCAGCGTCGACTTTCCCGATCCATTCGGGCCAATCACGCCAATGCGGTCTCCTTCGGACACCGTGAACGAGATATTCTTGAATAGCGGTGCGACCCCGTACCTTTTCGACAGTCCCTGGGCGCTGATGATTGGTGGCAATTCGCTCGGTCTTCTCCTTCTCTTAGTTTAACCTGAGGAACGAACGTAAGCACAGTTTGCAACCGCGAGGCTCGACGAAAGCTTGGCTCCACTAACGCACAAATTTGACGCTCTCATCCTCGGCGCCGGCGCCGCGGGACTCTTCTGCGCAGCCGAAGCCGGCAAGCGAGGACGCCGCGTCGCCGTCCTTGAACGCGCAGATCGCATTGGCAAGAAAATTCTCATCTCCGGCGGCGGCCGCTGCAATTTCACAAATATCCATTGCCGCCCGGAGAATTTCATTAGCGCCAACGAGCATTTCGCAAAATCCGCGCTAGCCCGGTACACCCCCTCGGACTTCATCGCACTTGTCGAAAAGCATCGCATCCCATACCACGAGAAAACTCTCGGGCAGCTTTTCTGCGACCGTTCAGCTCAAGACATCACCAACATGCTGGAAACCGAATGCCGCGATGCTAACGTTCAAATCTTTCTGAACGCCAAAATTGAGGAAGTGCGACATTCGCCTGAGTTCATCGTGCGTACCGACTCCGCAGAATTCCGCGCTCCAGTCTTGGTCGTCGCCACCGGCGGCCTCTCCATTCCCAAAATCGGCGCGACCGCGCAAGGCTACGATCTCGCGCGCCAATTCGGCCTGAAGATTGTAAGGACGCGCCCCGCCCTAGTCCCACTCATACTTCCAAAGAAAGAACAAACTCAATACAGTGACCTGGCAGGCGTCTCAACGCTTGTCGTCGTCTCCGCCGATCATCAATCCTTCCGCGAACACATGCTCTTCACACACCGTGGCCTGAGTGGCCCCGCCATCCTTCAAATCTCTTCCTACTGGGAAAGAGGAAAGCCCCTGCGCATCGACCTCGCGCCGGATCGCGATGTCACCTCCGCCATCCGCAAAGCCAAGACCAGAAACCAATCCGCCGCTCGCGCCGCTTTTCTCGGCATCCTGCCCAAACGGTTTGCGGAACGCTGGCTCGACCTACACGCGCCGCCCACTTGGACCAACGAAGCATTAGACTGGCTTGAACGCGATCTGCACGAATGGATTCTCGTCCCCGCCGATACCGAAGGCTACGAAAAAGCTGAAGTCACTGCAGGAGGGATCGACACCGACGAGCTTTCGAGCAAAACAATGGAAAGCCGAAAAGTCCCCGGACTATTTTTCATCGGCGAAGTCGTCGACGTCACCGGCCACCTAGGCGGGTTCAATTTTCAATGGGCTTGGGCCTCGGCAGCAGCCGCGGGTCGCGCCCTATGATTGCCACGTAACGATAACTGCTCCATCGAACTCACGCTTGCCGTTCACAGCTTCGGATACCGACGAATCTCCCACACCAAATAAACGACCACCGCAATATTAATGACCAGCGCAACGATTTTCGCCGCGGTCACATGGTGAATGATTTCATACACTTCCAGGGGAAGAAACGAGCCAGTCGTAATGATCGTAAAATATTCCGCCCAGCGTTTGCGCAGCGCCAGTCCTGTCCCCTCAGTCAGAAAAACTGCCGCGTAAATAAATGTTCCTACACTCAGTTCCTTCAACTTCTGGTCGTCTACCAAGGGCACTTTCGCCAGCAGCCAGTGGATAAAGCGATTGTGAGGATCCACGCGAAACGCATTGATCCAATGGTCCACCACAGTCGCCACATCTTTATGCAATAAGTGCAAGGCGCCGATGCCCACAGCAATCAACGCGAATCCCTTCAAAAGTTTGAAGGCTGCAATCAGCAGGAGGCCGCGAGAGTGTGATTTTGTGCCGGGCATCTACCAGAGCCAGCCCTCTTCTAAGGTACAGACTCAATTGTACAGGCCTCTGGCAAGGCCCCTGCCACTTATTGCCTCCGAGTCACCGAGAGGCAATGTGCATTTCGAGTGCGATATAAACTGCGCCGCGCTGCGACTACGGGCGATCGGCCACTATTGTCTTGCTGAGATTGCCAGTCGGCGGATCTTGAATTGTCATTGTCACGCCATGGAACGTGTTCGCCGCGAATACGTTTCCGGTCGATCCTGCGCCCACCAGGATTCCCACCGGCGCTTCCGTAATCAAATTGTCCATCACGTTGTTATTTCTGCCTTGAATGAAAATGTCCGCGTCTCCGCCGTTGAACACGCGATTCTCTTCAATTCGATTGCGATTCCCGAAAATAGTAATATTCTCAAAGATGCTCGCGGAAAACGCGGTGTTGCCGTGCACGTGGTTGTCATTTCCGTCGATGAAGATACCCGCCTGATCGATTCCAACGGTGTTCTCTCCAACGTGTACGTTGTTCGATTGCGTCACCAAAATAGCTGTTGCAACGTTTGTGCATGTGGTGGCGTCGCTGCAAGGTGACCAGAAATTGTTCGTCACCGTGTTGCCGCGAATTGCGCCTGACGCGGAAAACCCGATCTGGATGCCGTTTTGCGCCGCGCCAGTGGTCGGCCCGACACCGGTAACAACGTTGTCGTGAATTCTCGCGGTCGTTCCCGTTTCATTCGCGGTGACCCCATTCTTCTGGTAACCGTGAATGGAACAATCGGAAATCTCCACGTCCGAATTCTGGCCGCCGCCGCTTTCCACAAAAACGCCCGTCCCGCTCTGGCATCCATTTAAAGAAGCTGCGAGAGCGAAGTTGCGCACGGTCGCGTGCCGCAAACTCCCCGAGGAATTCTGAAAGTAAACTCCGATCAAAACCGGCGCGCATTCTGTAATTCCATTGTTGATCCCATCGACCGTCAATCCCGTGATGGAGACATTCGCTGCTCCACTCACGAATACAGCCGCGGCAATCGCATTACCCGTCGTCAGACTCGTCGCATTCGGTTGAATCGAAGCCGGCACCAGGAACGCGCCGGAATCCGCCTCGATATCCAGAGATTTGGTGATCGAGAGCTGCTCCGAATAGATGCCATTGCAAACGACAATCTCATCGCCTGCCGAAGCGGCGTTAATCGCATCCTGGATCTTTGTGTATTGAGCATGCGGGCATGCCGCAGTGTTGCTCACGACCAGCTTGCCGTAAGGTGTAGCAAGCGAAGCGTGGGCAGTTAGAGTCAAAAGAAAGGCAAACAGACCGCCACGAAGGACAAATGAATTACTGAGTTTCATGATTCCCCCTTGTCGTCTCGGACCGACGTTTTCGGGGCGGAGCTGGGGCCACCCAAGTCGCTTAAATGGGGCACCTCACCGGCAGACAGTCTCACAAGGAAGCGAGAGGCTTACTTAGGACAGGACCCCAAGAGGAACACAATCCTCTGTCCCTATCTTAGACCACAAAACCCCCACGGCGTCACTAGTACTGTCCAAACAGGTCTGCAGTCAATTGTGCGAGTTGTTTCGAACGAAAATCTACTTGTGTGAAGGTAGCAAATCCCATATCGCCGGATCTTCGGTTCCCAAAACCCACGAACAGAATCCTTGGAGCCCGCGCTCCTTCACAAGCGCGTAGCGCTCGCGGAAAGTGTGTGCATCGGTGAAAAAAATCCACTCGCGCATGTCTGCCCGGTAAAAATAAAACCACGCCACGCGATCCGTAGAATCCCATTCGATATGCCCGCCATAGGCTTTGGCGAGATCCAGCGCATCGTCAGTTCCAATATATTCGGCGGAGGGATTCGGTTTATCTCCGGATTTGTCATCCGATTTTACCGGCGTCCCTGCAAACCAGTGATAGCCGTAGAGCGGAATCCCCAGCGATAGCTTTTGTGCCGGCACAAATTTGAGCGCGTAGTCCAGGTTGCCGGTAGTCCAAGCCCACCCCGCCACCGGCCCAGGTGCTGTCCACCGCGTATGCTGGTCGTACGTCATCAGGCATATCAAGTCCACGGATTGCGCCAGCGCCTTCAAGTCATACGCCCCGCGCCAATTCTCATAAATCCAAGCCGAAAATCCACCCTCTCCAGGCTCGCCTGGCGCGTTGGGAACTGTAGCAATGGTCAGTTGCAATCCCTCGCGATGAAATGCAGCGGCCGCGTCGCGCACCATCTCCGAAAGCGCATCACGATCCGTCCAATGCACGTTTTCAAAATCAAATTGAAATCCCGTGTAACCATTTTCCTTAGACGCGCGAATGAGCTCTGCGACCATGCTCTCTTTCGCCGCCGCGTTCTTTAGCAATTTGTGAAAATCCTCCTGCGCAAAATCGCCGTTCGCTACAATCGGCATCACCGCCACGTGATGCTGCTTCGCCGTCTCCAGAACCAGCGGATTCGGCCCGCCGGAAAGAAGCCCGTCCGCATCCACGCCATACCACGCAGGAACCAGCAAATCGATTTTGTGCGCGTGCGCCAAAAACGATCGCACCGATTTCGGCTCGCGCGTCATGTAAAAAAGTGATTTGGGCTGCTGCGCGTGTCCAACAGGCGCAATACAAGTAAACGCCGCAATAAAAATAAGTAAACTAAGTAAGCGTTTCATGATGGCGGAAGTTTAGCTGTCCGCGACACTCAAACGCAACGCGTCTCTGATTCGCTGCCCCTCGCCGCTGGTTTTCGAGTTCCCTCGTAGGGGCACGGCATGCCGTGCCCGATCTGCCCGAGCCTAAACAGTACTCTCCGATCGCCCCCTATCTCCACTTCTTCAGCTCCGGCCAAATCTTCTCCAACGTCCCAAACTTTGCCCCTCGGCAGATATAAACCGCAATCTCTTTCTCCAAGGCATAGGGGTTATCCGCCGAAGTCCCCACATACTCCACATGCTCGAACAATTCCTCCAGCCGCTCCCGTCTATCTCCCAGCACAACCAAACAGTTTCCCGAATAGCCCCGCGGTCCCCACAGCCAATAAGTCTGGTGCCCGCTGAGCGCCGGAGGCAACCCGTAGCGCGGGCCGAAAAAATCGATCGCGCCAGCCTGCCCGTAGTCTTGCGCAAAAATCCCGCAACCCGGCCGTTCGGCCGGCGCGAGCTGGTTATAAGCCTTCGACGTCTCCGCCACAATTTCTTGCCAACCAAACTGATCGGAATACCACTGCGGCAATGGCGCCCGTTCGTGGCCGTGTTCGATCACCGGCGGCTTCATCGGCAAATATTTCAGGTAGGCAAGGAACTTGTCTGGCGAAAGAATGGGCACAACCAGCGGAGCGAGGTGCGCGCCGCTCGCCAGCAAAAGAATAATAATGACCGGCTTCAGCCAAATGAGCCGGTTGGGACCAATGCGGACACTCTCAGCTTCTGTGCTCGCAATTTTTCTACGCTCGATTGCCGCTTCGATCGTCACTGCCCCGGCGGCCAGCAACATCGCATAAATCGGCGACAGATAATAATTCTTGCCGTGCAGAACAAAGAAAACCGTAAAACAGACCAGATAAGCCCATCCAAGCAAACGATACGGCTTTAGCGCTTGCGAGGCGAAAAGCACAATCAATCCCCTGATCCAGATCGGGGCGGTGATAGGGGCGATCAACAGAATCTGCTGAAAGAAGAATTGCGGCAAAGGCAGGACTACATCGCGCCCATCTGCGCGAATGTTGTGCATTAACTGAACAAATGGCCACTGATTGTGGATGTTCCAAAGCAGGTTAGGCAGGAAAATAAAAAAAGCCGCAAACCCGCCGATCCAAATCCACGGATTCAAAAACACGCGCCGTTGCGGCGTCAGCAAAAGTCCAACAACTATCCCAAATCCAAACAGGGCGATCGAATACTTCTCCTGCAAACCTATTCCGGCGACCACGCCGAACCAAAGCCAATAGCGAGGATCCTCTCGCTTGATCGCGAGCACCGCGAAGTAAGCGCAGCCCATCCATAAATTGGTTTCCAGGCAATTCGTGGTGAGTAGGCCCCCGTTGGATAGATATTGCGGCGCAATCAGAACAGCGATCGCGCTCAACACCAAAGCGAACCTCCGCCCTCCGAATTCGCGCGCAAGCAAACCCGTCTGCACCACCAGCAGGGAAGAAGCCAGCGCCGGAATAAATCGAATGCTGCGCAGAGAATCTCCCAACACCGCGCGGCAAATATGAATCAAGAAGGGAATCAGCGGCGGTTGATCGACATAGCCCCAGGCCAAGTGATTCCCGCACGCCATGTAGTCAAATTCATCGCGGAAATATCCGTACTGGTTGTTGAAGTAGCAATGAAAAATGAACTTTGCCAAGGCTATGGCAACAACAATCAGCATGCCATTCGCTAACCAAGACTGTTCTTTTGATCCGGGTGCGGAAACTCGAAGGGAAGTGTCTGTCATTTAGATCTTTGTAAATACATCTCAGGTAAGTTAACCCATGTTTTCAACGCCCGATTACGGCAGCGTGAAAGCTACGAGTGAATCACCAAGCGTTGTGCCCAGCTTTCCATGCCCGCCAGCGGCAATAACGACATACTGCCTTCCGTTCTGCTGATACGTCATTGGTGTTGCCTGGCCTCCCGCAGGCAACTCTGCTTTCCAGAGTTCCTTCCCACTGTCCACATCGAATGCACGAATGAAATCATCCATCGCCGCGCCGATGAAGATGAGTCCTCCAGCGGTGAGGATCGGCCCTCCCAGATTCGGAGTGCCCGCAACCGGAATCGTCTTCCCGCCTAACTTAACAGCCGCTCCCAGCGGAACGCGCCATCGGATTGTCCCATTGGAAAGATCGACGGCAACGAGTTCGCCCCACGGCGGCCGAAGACAAGGCAAACCCTCGGGAGATCGAAATGTCTGCCGGCTCATGCCGTAAGGAGTACCGTGCTGCGGAGAGACGTCCCCCCGGAATTTACCAGCTTCTGCTGCCTGTTCTTGTGGCAGGTACTTATCACGCGGAATCAAGTGAACTTCCATTGCGAGATTGTTGATATTCGTCACGAACAGCTGCCGCTGCGGATCGAACGCTCCGCCGCTCCAATTCATGCCACCAAGATTGCCAGGAAAGGCCACAATACCTTCAACGCTAGGTGGAGTGAAGATTCCATCCGATCGCAAATGCGCGAAACGTTCCTCGCACGAGGTTCGCTCGGCATCTGTGGCGCCCCAGATATCTTTTGCGGAGATCTGCTGACGCGCAAGAGGTGGTGGAGCTAAAGGGAATGGTTGCGTTGGCGAGGCCCTTTCCTCATCAGCCCCACTTTGAGGAACCGCCCTTTCCTCCACCTTGAACACAGGAATACCATTCTCACGTTGCAGAACAAATAGATTGCCGGTTTTATTCCCTTGGATCACCACCGGCACATCTGCTCCGTTTCTATGTAAAGTTGCCAGCAGCGGTTGCGAGGCGGTGTCGTAGTCCCAAAGATCGTGATGGACTAGCTGGAATCCCCAGACGAAGCTCCCATCTTTACCGCGCAGCGCTACAACGGAATTTGCCCACTTATCGTCTCCAGGACGCTTTGCGCCATGGTAGTCCGGGCTCGGAGCGCCAGTCGGCACAAAGACAAGATCTCGCGCTTCATCGACGGAGATCACCGACCACGCGTTGCCCGCTCCGGTTGGAGCCAGGCTCGCTGGTATCGGATCCCATTTCCAACTCAGCTTCCCAGTTCGCGCGTCGAAGGCGCGCACCACTCCGCTCGGACTATCGACGCGATCATTGTCCGCGATCGAGGACCCAACAACGACTAGATCATCAACAATGGCAGGTGGTGAAGTTTCCTCATACTCGCCCTGGCGAATGATATGGTCAATCCCGCTTGTCAAATCAATCGCTCCCTTATCACCGAAGTCGCTGCACGGTGTGCCGGAAGCTGCGTCGAGGCTGATTAGGCGAGCGTCGATGGTGGTGAGAAAGATTCTTCTGCGGCATTCGGCGCCCGGTTTCCGCTGGCTGTCCAGCCATGTGGATACACCCCGATTCATCAGCCCCTCAGAATACTTCCCTCCAAGATTGATCTTCGGATCGAACCTCCAGCGTTCTCTGCCGCTAGTAGGATCAAGAGCGACCACACGGTTAAAGGCAGTTGTCAGGTAAAGAGTTCCATCGACAAAAATCGGCGTGGATTCAAATTCGCTCTTGCGAGGATATTTCGTTCCGTCTGAAATGTCGCCGGTGTGGTACACCCAAGCGATTTTGACCTTGGCCACGTTACTGCGGTTAATCTGTGTCAGCTTTGAATAGCGCATTCCGCCTGCGTCGTGGCCGTAGAAAGGCCAGTCCGAGTCAGCAGTGTGCTGCGCTGAGATAATCCTGCATGCAAGCAGGAAGACAGCCGCCAGGAAAAGGAGTTGCCAATTGGCAAACCGAGCTCTATTTCTCAACGTTTGCAGGCCTCGCGTCGGTTTGTGCCTGTGCAAGAGCCTCATTCAGTTGCGCATTTGCATAGCCGGTCACTTCGCACGCCAGCGATGTCTCGACAAATTTCGGCATCTCCCATTCCATCGCAGTTCTCCTTATTGATATAGAGCTGTCCACTACACTCCGTTGCCGCAACGAATTTAAGGCAAAGTGAACGCCACTAGAGCCTCGCTCAACGACTCTTCCGTGATCTTCGGGTGCCCGCCCGCGGCAATCACCAGATATTGCTTGCCGGTCGAACTCAGGAGGTAGGTCATCGGCGTCGCGTTGCCGCTGGCCGGAAGTTGCCATTTCCAAAGTTCTTTTCCCGTCTCCACGTCAAAGCCACGAATAGCAGAGTCAGTCGTCCCCGCAATGAAGATCAATCCTCCCGCTGTCGCGATCGGTCCGCCTAGACTGATCGATCCTGGAGGAATGGGAGACGCATGTGCACCTCCAAAGTCTTGCATCGTGCCAAGAGGAACTTGCCATCGAATCTTGCCGTTTGTCATGTCCACTCCAGCGAGCGTGCCCCACGGCGGCGGGCTGCAAGGCAGGTCCGATGGCGACTGCAGAAAGCGTCTCAGAATACCGTAGGGGGCCCCTCTTTGCGGCCCGTATTCGCCGTCTTCATTGTCGGATTGCACTTTTTCACGTGGAATCAGCCTGATTCTGGCCGGAATATTGTTGGTACTGACCACGAGCAAACTGTGCTGCGGATCGAAAGCGTATCCGCTCCAAGTCATTCCGCCTAGATTCCCAGGCACCGCGAGCGTGCCTTTTATGCTCGGCGGAGTGAAAATGCCCTCGTTGCGGAAACTCTTAATCCAGTTCCGGCAAATATCGCGATCCTCTGGCGTCGGTCCCCAAGCATCGTCCGCCGTAAGCCGCTGCGGAACGAGTGCCGGCGGCGCCACCGGGAAAGGTTGCGTCGGAGACGTCACTTCGCCAGGGACGTCGCTCTCCGGTACGGCGCGCTCTTCCACCGGGAAAACAGGTTCGCCCGTGTCGCGGTTCAGCACAAAGAGAAATCCCGTCTTATTTCCTTGGATGACGACGGGAATTTTCTTTCCATTGCGCGTAAGTGTCGTCAGCAGCGGTGGCGAGGCCGTGTCGTAATCCCAGAGATCGTGATGAACAAGCTGGAATCCCCACGCGATTTTCCCGGTCTTGGCATGTAGCGCCAGC
>Ga0265349_1000022_pt1 | contig 18162 bp, 15 predicted proteins | sample NSE1metagenome_FD_189092 | JGI IMG/M metagenome (GOLD analysis project Ga0265349, IMG submission 189092) | Soil microbial communities from Maridalen valley, Oslo, Norway - NSE1 | ecosystem: Environmental > Terrestrial > Soil > Boreal forest/Taiga > Bulk soil | place: Norway: Oslo | collected... | reverse complement strand
GAAGTCTCCGCGAGCCCGGTGCCCTGTAATATGTAGTAAATGCCATAGCCGAAACGGACAACAGAATCACCCTTACCGGTGGGATCCCATGCCACTCCGATGCGCGGCGAGACGTTGTTCCAGTCCACCAGGTTGCCCGAGGCAGGGAACGTGTGATCGGCCTGGAAGAGTTGAGGAAACGTAAGGTTCGCGTCCGTTGTTTGTTGAGGATAGTAGGTGGTGAAGCGATCGTAGCGCAACCCAAGGTTCAGCGTGAGACGGCGTTTAATCGTCCAAGTATCCTGAACGAAGAAGCTGGTATCGCGAAAATAGTTCTTCTGCGTCGTCGGAGTGTTATACGCCACAACTTGGAAAGGCTGAGAGAAGACAGGCTGGGTCGAAGGGTCGCTGTTGAAGATCGCGTTGATCCCTTGGTTTACATTGTAGATGTAAGAGTTGTAATTCTTTCCCCATTCGAAGCCAAATTGGAGATTGTGGCTGCCATGCCAATTTCCTTTGTACCACGAGCCGCTGGCGGACCATTTGAGGACCCATGCCGGGTTTTGAAATTGATAGGGTGCTGCGCCACTCTCGGTGGAGTACCCAATGTCTTGCAGGTTGAGACCAGTCGAGTTGGCTTGATAGCTAAGGGGGAAGACGATTTTGTTCCAGCCAACCCGAAAATCGAGCAAGAGGTTATTCGTAATCTGGCTGGTCCACAGTCCTTGCAAGATGTAGGCTGGTTCAATCTGTTTCCAACTGGCGTCCTGAGTAACAAACTGATAGGCCGTGTCCCGGCGGAAGAAGCGATTCTGCTCGTTGTAGAGCCAGATGAAGCTGAATTTGTTCTTTGCGTTGATCTGCCAGTCGCTGCGCAGGTCGGTGTTGGTCTGGTGATTGACGTCCACCACGGGATTGCCAGCCTGGTCGGTTACCGCGAGAATGCGTTGCCGCAGATCGTACCGGCGATAGGAACCGAATATCCACCATTTGTCTTTTATAATTGGCCCGCCGAGACTTGCTGAAGTGTCCAGCGTCATGTCGAAAGGCGAGCCCGTCGGCACCGGAGATCCCTGGAACAGGGGCTCCTTTACACCGGCTTGGGTACCGGCGGTTAAGTAGTAAGCGGCAGCCTGGCCATGCAACTCGTTCGAGCCAGACTTGGTGACCATATTCATGTAGATCCCGCCAATGGGAACGGAAGCAGGCGCATTATCCGCAACCACTTGAAACTCATCGAAGGAGTCATGATTGGTATAGAACTGTGTATAGCCGCCACTCGAACCCGGCCAGTTCAGGTCCAAACCGTTATAGCTGTAGATCTGCTCCGCTTGAGTACTCCCGTGTATCTGCATAGCTGATTGCTGATAGCTATTGTCACCTGCCACATCGAATGTGCTGGAAGTGACTCCTGGCATCTGGGCGACCGTGGACCAGGGGTCGCGGCCGCTCGGAATATCCTGAAGCAGCGTTTGATCGAAGGTCGTCGAGGTCTGAACGTTTTGCAGGTCAACCACCGTCTCGCCTTGCACTTGGACTGTCTGGGTAATCTCTCCGACTTGCAGCTTGGGGTTCACGGTCGCGGTGAATCCCGCGGTGAGGACGACACCAGTTTGTTCGAAAGTGCGGAAACCGGTCGCCGTGACAGTGACGTCATAGGTGCCCGGAGGCAGCAAGTCAAAAAGGTAGTCTCCTTCGGACCCCGTAGTCATGGTGCGCGGGGACATTAAGGAAGTGCCCTTGACCGTCACCTTGGCGTTAGGTACTGCCGATCCGGAAGAGTCGGTTATAACTCCCGTGATTTTCCCGGTTACGGCAACTTGAGCGGAAATCGTTGCTGGCAAAAGGCAAACTAAAGCGAGTATAAAAACCATTCGATTTTTCATTGCGCCCCCTCAATTCATGCATCGAGCAGATCGCCTTGGATAGGTAGATGCTTCCTCTCCAGAACGGCACCTGCGTCCGACCACAAGACGCGATCTGTGCTGGTTGAGATGGATTATTTACAGAATACCCGTCGAGTCAATTGAAGAATCTGAATTCACCCCATCCAATGGATTGCACCCCGTTACCTTTTTAGACGCCGTTGGTGGCGATTTATTCAAGTTGGACGAAAAAAAACTGTCCTTCCCGTCGCGAACGGGCCTTTGGTCGTGAAGGCGTGGGTCGGCGCGACTAAAGGGAAGCTGGTGGCGAGACGCTTTGACTACGCAGCCCTAGTTAGCAGGCAGGCGGTTCACGATAAAATCCGAGATGCGGCTGGCCGCTGGCGGATCGAGATTCGACAGCACCACGATCACGTAACCACTCTGCGGAAAGATTTGAAGGTCGCCGTTCATACCTGGGGCACCGCCGCCATGGCCAAAGTGGCGCAAGGTGCCAGCGCCGATATCCATGAAACCAAATGCGTATTTCTCGCCTCGGGGCGTATCGACTTTCCCGGTGGTGAGCAGTTCGGTGTTTTGCGCGTTCAACAATTTATGATTGGTGAGAGCGTTCGCGAAGCGCAGAAAGTCTTCGACCGTGCAATAGCCGCCGCCAGCGGAGGTTCCGCGATACGGGAGCGTATCCGTGTTGGGCTGAAGTTTGTTGCCATCGCCTTGCGTGTAGCCAACGGAGCGGTCTGGAACGTTTTGGTCTTCAGGAAAAGAGCCGGTGGATGCCATTCCTGCCAGCTTATAGATGTTTTCGCTCACGTAGTCGTAATAGCTTTTCCCGCTGACGCGTTCGACGATCACGCCGAGCATCAAAAATCCATAATTGCTGTACTCCCAGCGGCTGCCTGGTTCAAATTCCGGTGCGCGCTCGCCATAGAGCTTTATGTAGTCCTGCAGCGTTTTTAGTTCCAGGCGACGCGCGTCGAATTGTGGGCCAAAAAAATCTCCCGTGCCGCCGGTGTGAGTCAGCAGCTGCTGGATGGTGACTTTCGTGGCGATATCCTTGTTGGGATAGTCGGTGAGGTATTTGCCCACAGGATCGCTGAGCGAGATTTTTCCGGCTTGCACGAGCTGCAGAATCGAGACGGCGGTGAACATTTTGTTCATCGAGCCGATGCGGAATTTGGTGTTGAGCGTATTGGGGGTTTTCTTTTCGCGCTCGGCCATGCCGTAGGCGCCAGTGAAGATCGGTTTGCCGTCGTTGGCCAGGAGCACGGCGCCCGAGAACTTATCGGCCGCGGAATCCTTTTCGAGCTTTGCGCGCAGAGCCGTGATCAACTCGCTCTGGTTTAAGCGCGGGAGCGCGAATTCCGGAGGGCGTCCAATGGCCCGTATGTCGAGGTGCGTAACGTGGTAAGGCGCTGAGGCCTCCACGTCCAGAGTGAATCTGGCGAATTGATCCGAATCGCGTTCCTGTACCAGCCCTGTGAGCTTCGTTGGACTCGATTCCTCGATTTTCCTGACGTCGAATCCGCCGGTCTGCTGGCGGAAGCCCAACATGCCCTCGACTTTGTGTTCTTCGGGCTTGTCGAAGTGACTTCGGAACTTTTCGAGTTCGGCCTTATCGCCACTGTTGAAGGCAACGAGCCAAGCAGCGAATTGCTCGCCCGGAGGAGTTTTAGGGATTTCGAGGGTGGAGGACTGCGCTTGAATCGTTCTGACCGGACGCACGGAGAGCCAAACTGCGGCAATTGTGAGCACTGTCAGAACGAACTTGCCGATTGCGCGTGAACGACTGACCATAATTTTCGACCGCCCCCGAACTTGGAACCCGCTTCTTGGTTGCGAAGTCTACAGCTATAGACGGCGTTGATGGGAAAGAGTTTAGGGCGTGCAAGATGTGGGAGTATTTGACCATGGTCAGACCACAGTATGACTATGGTTTGACTATGGTCAAGATTGCGTATACGGTTTAGGCAGGGGCCCCAAGACATGGAAGAGATAGCCATTTCGAAGTTTAAGGCGACTTGTTTGGCAGTTTTAGAGCGCGTGCGCAAGACCGGTCAGCCAATCCTGGTAACCCGCTTCGGCCAAGCCATCGCTGAGATCAATCCTCCGGGAGGGACCAAGCGCATCATCCGCATGGGAGGTGGCATCGGAACCATAGAAATTTTGGGTGATATCGTGGGACCTACCGGTGACATCTCGGAATGGGAGGCAGCTCAAGATCCTGAGCCGGAGTCCGAGCTGGAGAAAAAGCCCAAGTGAGGCTTCTGCTCGATACACACATCTGGCTCTGGTATTACACCTCGCCAGAGAAGCTGACTTCCGAGGTAGCGCGGGAGTTGGCCAATCCGGCGAACGACCGGTTCCTCTCTCCAGTCAGTATTTGGGAAACAATAATCCTTCTCGAGAAAAGACGTGTCAATCTTCGGCAGGATTTCGGCGAATGGTTCAAGCAGTCCGTGGCGGACATGGAACTTCTAGAGGCGCCTTTGCACTGGAGGGTGGCGCAAGAGTTGCGGTTGACGATGCTGAGCCACCGCGATCCGGCTGACAGGTTTCTGGTCGCGACCGCAAAGGTCTATGATCTGACACTTGTCACCGCAGACGAGTCGTTAATGTCCGTGCAAGGGCTAAGTGTTTTGCCCAATCGCTAGTTGCCAGCCAGCAATACTCCCTTTTGCAAAGGTTTTTCGAAAAACGCGTTTATTGACACGTACGCGTCGGAGGAAACTCCCAATGTCGCTGTGAGCTCCAGCCTTACTTGGCTGCGCCGCCTTGCAGCTCCGTAAGCGCAGCCAGGACTTCCTCGCTGTGCTGCTGCGGTTTGACGTCGAGAAAGACTTTGCGCACAACGCCGTCTGGATCGATCAGGAACGTGTGGCGTGCAGAGACCTTGGCGACACCAAAATTCATCACCGAGTCGTACTCCGTGGAAACTTCGGTTTTTGTGTCCGCGAGCAGCTTAAAGCTCAGCCCTTCTTTGGTGCAGAACTTCTGGTGGGAATCCTCATCCTGCACGCTGACACCGACAATCACCGCATGCTTCTGCTCATATTGAGCCAGGTCACGCTGGAAGTTGTGGGCTTCCACGGTGCAACCGCTCGTAAAATCTTTCGGGTAGAAATAGAGCACCACCCACTTACCCTTGAAATCATGCAGGCTAACCGGCTTGGACTCCTGTGAATTCAGCGTAAAGTCCGGCGCAGGCGTCCCAACGGCAGGCGCTTTGCCATCCGCGCGCAATCCGCGGATCCCCAGGCCCAGACCCAATCCTGCCAATAACAGCACTCCAACCGCAATTTTTGTCATTTTCATGTTCATGGTCTTCCCCTCCGCCTTATACCTGCGTTGAACCGGTTCTATTCCAAGAAGGACTGTAGCTTCCCAAGGATTACGACGAGTGATGAGGCCGGATAGGGTACATCATACCGCCCTGTCAATAGACGCGCTAGTTCGGATGGGTGAATCGCCCGAAGCCTATCCGCATCTGCAGCGTATTTATCCCGGGGTTCAGGTTGGCAAGCGATGCATTCGAAATGTGCATGAAACGAAGCTCCGCGTTGAAATTATATTTGCTACGCAGAAAGTGCAAACCAAGCGCGCCACTCGTAGTGAAATTTACACGCGAAGTGCCGGCAGGCACATTATCATTCGTGAAAAGTGTGCCGCCTCCGAGTTCGAAGTAGGGAACAATCTTGCGAGGCTTTGTGAAATTCCATTTCAGCGCGAAGGGATTCAGCCCGAAGCCATAAGCGTTGTCATATTTCTGGATCACCAAGAAGACGGGAACTACATCCACCGCGAATTCGAATTGGCCGCGCAAAAAGCCTGGGCCGACCGGTCCGGTCAAAATCCAGCCATATCGTAAACCCACGTTCCAGACTCCAGTGGTCGCGGTACTCCCATTCAGTCCATGGCCGCCGCCGGTCCATATTTGCAGATCATGCCCGCCATCCACTGGGCCGGCCTGGGCCTTCGAGGCTGGAACGCAGAGAATGGCTGCGAATAGAAAGCTTGCGAACAAACTTGTCAACGAAAGTCGTGTCACCGAGAGTTCCCCCGATTTTTCGATTCGGTTCCTCAAGACTTGGATGCACGGAAGATACAGAAAAACGGACGCAAATGCGACTGGCTTTTTCGTTACTTCAAGTAGGTTCGCACAATGTGAATGACGTCGGCGGCTGCTTCTTCCGAAGATTTCGAATTGCGAGGCATGTGGTTTCGGATGTGGTCTTCCATCAGCTCGCCCATGAGGCTATTGATCGCACCGCGGGCTGCGGCCAGGCGTTGCAGCGCTTCGGCGCACGGCTCGTCTTCGTTGAGTGCGCGAAGCACGCTTTCGAGCTGGCCAATGACTTTCTTGGTGCGGGTGACGAGATCGAGCTTTTCGCGAGAGGTATGCGACATTTGGCTTGTATACCCTATGGGGGTATGGTATCAAGGTTTCGGCCCACGCTGCAATGGCTCTTATGCACAGTAGTGCAAAGCCTTAGCGCACTTCAACTGATTCATTTTGGCTTCATCGCGCGCCCGGCGTTCATCAGCCAGTAATGGTCGGCCTTTTATTCTGCCGTATTTGTTGCTTGAGCTGGGCGGCAACCTACAGAAGCCGAGGCCAAGGACCTAGGATAGAGATGCGACGATTCGCCCCACAATTAGCCGTTCTTGCCTGCAGCTGGCTGATGGCGTTTGCGTCTGCCGCGGCCGCGCAAGATTTAGTCCTGTCCGAGCAGGATTCTCCGGATGACGCCACATCTCCCCCAACTTCCGATCCTCTTCCAATCATGTTTCCTCATCAGCAGTGGAGCCGGTTCTGGCTGTCAGGGCAAGCGAATATTATTTCTCAGTGGCACCCGACGTTCACTTCGCCGTATCAAGGTCCCCACAGTCTGAGTCCCGAGGCCCAGGATGCCACCTCGCATGTGTTTACGCTTTACACTGGGCTGCGCCTTAGCGCGACAACAGAACTGCTTTGCGATGTTCAAGAAACGGGCGGCCATGGGATTGGCGAAGCTCTGGGACTTGCGGGATTCACGAACCTTGACGTTGTGCGCAATCCCTCGCTGAGCCACGCGCCTTACATTGCGCGGCTGATGATTCATCACATCATTCCTCTGGGGCCCGTGAAACAGCCCGCGGAGCAGAATCCCTATTCTCTTTTTCGCGAACTCCCCGAGCGCCGCATCGAGGTGCGCTTCGGCAAATTCAGCTTGGCCGATTTCTTCGACGTCAATTCCTTGGGGAGCGACTCCAATTTTCAGTTCATGAATTGGACCGTCGACAATGCTGGAACCTATGACTATGCGGCGGACACTCGTGGATACACTTACGGCGCGATGTTTGAATATCACGATCATTGGGGAACAGTACGGTTTGCGGAAGCGCTGATGCCAAAAGTAGCCAATGGAATTAATCTGGACGCAGACTTGGCCCGCGCCCGGGCGGAAAACATCGAATTCGAATTTCACAGGAAAATCATACGAGGTCAAACAGGCATACTCCGCCTTCTCTCCTACGTAAATCACGCGAACATGGGCGTCTACCAGCAGGCCATCAACAATTTTCTCGCAGGCCTAACGCCGGAGCCAGAAATCACCGACCACCCGCTTCAAACCACCATTAAATATGGCTTCAGCGGCAATTTCGAGCAGCCTTTAAACGACTGGCTCGGCCTATTTGGACGCTGGGGATGGAACGAAGGGCAACACGAATCCTATGCCTACACAGAAGTCGATCAAACGGATCAGATTGGCGCGGCTTTCAAAGGCGCGCTCTGGCATCGCAAGTGGGACCGCGCCGGCGTTGTTTTCGTCTCCAACGGAATCTCGCACGACCACGCAGAATATTTGGCTCTGGGCGGAGATGGTTTTTTGCTAGGTGACGGCCGCTTGAACTACGGCCGGGAAAACATTGTGGAAACCTATTACACGCTTCATGCCTGGCGTGGAATCTACCCGTCTATTGGGTTGCAGCACATCAACAATCCCGGTTACAACCGCGACCGGGGGCCTGTGCTGGTGCCGACGCTGCGCTTGCATGTGGAGTTTTAGCCGCCCGCGAGGCAGTGAGATGACTTCATAAAGCGACGAACCTGGGATGAAACAACTCGCCAGTCCTCACCGTGGAAACAAACGCGCCGCATTGTCATACAAAATCTTGCGCTTCGTCTCGGCACCAATCGGTAGCGCGTGAAACTTCTCAATATTACCCTTGATTTCCGGCACTCCCGGCCCCGGCCAATCCGTGCCCCACAATACTTTGTCCGCGATATCCTCGATTCGCGGAAAATATTCCATCAATTTCTGTGGAGGAATCCCCGAAATATCCATGTACATATTCTTATGCCGTCGGACCAGAAAAAATGCTTCGTTCATCCACAGCGGCCTTCCGCCGTGTGCCAGAATCACCACTAGATTAGGGTAATCGATGCTCACGTCGTCGCATAACATCGGCTGCGCATGTAAATTTCTCGCGCCCGGGAAAATCGAGGTTCCCGTGTGAATCATCACCGGCATTCCGTTCGCCTGCGCTCGCTCATAAACCGCTGCCAAATCGGTGTTTCCGTTCATATACGAATTCGGCGTAAGCACCTGGTGGGATGGATGCAATTTGATCGCACGAATTCCAATTTTCGCCATGCGATCGACTTCGGCGCCCGCATCGGGAACCGTCCCCGGCAGCACGCCGCCAAACGCGATCAAACGATCGGGCGCGGCGCTGCAGTATTTAGCGCTCCAATCGTTCACCTCTGGCGTGAACCCGATAATCTTCGGCGCGACATAATTAATGAGGCCCGCCCGCTCGATCCCCAGGCTATCAAGGTGCACGAGAAACGCCTTCGGATCATCGCAGTATCGCATTACATCCGCATAATCTTTCCGCCCGCGCTTCGTCAATTCCATCGCGGAAGAATTCATCATGTGATACGGCATGATGTGAATGTGGATATCGATGATTGGCTGCACTCGTCTTCTCGTCGCTCGAACGCTCTCCGCGAACCTCTGTGTACTCTGCGTCTCTGCGTTATCTTTGCTCTTCTCTTTCCTCTGCTCTTTTCTTTCTGTTGGCTGTTAGCTGCGAGCTGCCAGCATCTTCAGTTGAATCGCACATACTCAAAATCCAAAGGCTTGCTGTTGATTCCTCGTAGCGGCGGCGCGATCCAGTTCGCGAATTTTCCTGGTTCGACGACGCGCCCCGTCATCAACGATTGCACAAACTTTTCGTCCGCTGGGCTTGGCAGCCATTCGTGCTCGCGTTTCTTCCAGGCCTCTGCCGTCAACACGTCGCCGTTCACGCTAATGTGATGTCCGGCAAAATTGCCTATCGCGCGATGAAATCCCTTGTGGGGAAGCGTCAGCTTAAAGGGAATTCCCGCCTCATCGATCACGCGCTGCCAGCGTGCCACGCCATCCGCAATCTCCTCGATGTAATCGTCGCGCAGCCGTTCGTTCAAAGCCGTCAGCGCCGGAACATCTTTCCGGACGATCTTGTCTCCAATCACCTCGTACACCGGATATTCCGCTTCGCTCAGCACGTGATCGTCCTCAAGCTTTGTTTCGCGAAAACGTCCCTTAAGTCCGTTGGTAAAATAATTTGCCGCGTTCGAAGAAACATCCGAGCCATAAAGGTCAAGCGTCACGCTGTAGTGAAAGTTTAGGTACCGCTGAATCGTCTGCAAATCAATCACGCCGAGCGCCCGCACCTGCGCCGGATCCTCCAATTTATTCTCCTTCATCACTTCGCAAGTGCGCTTGATAATCCGCGTAATGCCTGTTTCTCCGACGAACATGTGGTGCGCTTCCTCAGTCAGCATGAACCGGCAAGTTCGCGAAAGTGGATCAAACCCTGATTCTGCCAGTGCGCAAAGTTGAAACTTGCCATCGCGGTCCGTAAAAAACGTAAACATGTAAAACGCCAGCCAATCAGGCGTCGGTTCGTTGAAAGCCCCAAGAATTCGCGGATTGTCCGCATCGCCAGAACGTCGCGCGAGCAAAGCCTCCGCCTCTTCACGTCCATCGCGTCCAAAATAGCGGTGCAGCAAATAGACCATCGCCCACAAATGCCGCCCTTCTTCCACATTCACCTGAAAAATATTCCGCAGGTCATACATCGAAGGGCAGGACGACCCAAGCAGCCGCTGCTGCTCCACCGATGCCGGCTCAGTATCACCCTGCGTCACAATCACACGCCGCAAAGTCGAGCGGTATTCCCCCGGCACTTCCTGCCATGCCGGCGAGCCCTTGTGAATTCCGAAATTCACTTCGCGTTTTTCATCGCGCGGCTGCAGAAAAATTCCCCAGCGGTATTCCGGCATCTTTACATAATCAAACTGCGCCCACCCATCCGGTTCCACGCTGATTGCCGTCCGCAAATAAACTTCATAGTTGTGGCTCTCGTTCGGCCCCATGTCGTACCACCACCCCATGTACGCAGGTTGCCAGTGCTCCAGCGCCCGCTGCAATCCGCGGTCTCGTCCCAAATCCACGTTGTTCGGAATTTTCTCGGTGTAATCAATCATGGCCTTCTCCTCCGCGAATCCTTTGTAGGGGCGCAGCATGCTGCGCCCCAGCTTGCCCGGGCGTAGTGTTTAAGTCGCCTGCTCTCCACCTGTGCTGGGAAATGAAGGCTAGACTCTTTCCCAATTGAACTTCACCGGAGCTCCTGTTCCGTAAACTTTCAGCGCCCCGTTCGTCCCCACCGCATTCGGCCGAATAAAAATCCAATTTTGCCAAGCCGACAACCTCCCAAAAACTCGTGTCTCGAGAGTCTCGTTAATCCCAAACCGCAAGTTCGCCTCCAACCCCGTCAACGCATCCGGCGAAAGCGCAGCACGCGATTCCAAAGCCTGCCGAATTTCATCCTCCCAATCCAAATCATCCGGCGCCGCCGTAACAAGCCCCGCGTCCATCGCGTCGTGCACCATCAGCGTTTTGCCTACTAACCCATGCAATTTCTCAATCTGCGCTGAATCCTGATAAAACCTTGCCGCCATTCGCGAAAGACCATTCACCATCGGCAGCGCCCCAAAGTTCATCCGCGAGAGAACAACATTCGCAACATTCTCGCGGTCCTGCGAATCGCGCATGTAAATCCGGTCCGCCGCCAGCGCAAGTTCAAACAGCGTCCCGGCAAAGCACGAACCCGGCTCGACAATTGCGTACAACGACCGTGAAGAAACATCGATCCGCGCAAACGTCCGCCGCATCATCCCCAGAACTTCCCGCACAAACCAATTGTCTTGGTGATTCAAAAGAAATTCGTCGGCGGCCAGCACCGCTGCGGGATTTCCCACCGCCTTCAAAATCCACAAACCTAAATCGAGCTCGTTCGTCCGCAACGTCAAAATTGCATCATCCAACTCCCGCGCCATCTGCAGCGGCCACCAACTCGCCCCCGCCGCCACTGCACTCTCCGTTGTGTAAGCTGGCACAGCCTCCAGCGCTCGAACCGTCAAAGTTACCGTCCGCGCCTCGCGATTCACCTGCGCGTCCACAAATTCATAATGGACGCCAGCCTCATCCACCGTCCGCTTCACTTGCGTCAGCTCCACGCCCTTCGCATCTGAAGGGCGATCGCTCAACTCCGCCAGCTTCAACGCGCGCTGCTTCACATGTTCCGCAAACTGTTGCGGCTTCACCACCTCATCCACGAGCCGCCAGTCCTTCGCGCGCTCTCCACGCACCCCATCCGGATTTGTACAAAACATATCCGCATAGTCTCGCCGCACTTTTCGCTTATCAGTCACGCGCGTCAAACCGCCGGTCCCCGGCAAAACGCCAAGCAGCGGCAACTCCGGCAAACTCACCGCCGACGACCGGTCATCCACCAAAATAATCTCGTCGCAAGCCAATGCCAGCTCGTAACCGCCCCCCGCCGTAGTTCCATTGCATCCCGCGATGAATTTCAATCCAGAGTGCGCGCTCGAATCCTCAATCCCGTTCCGCGTTTCGTTGGTGAACTTGCAAAAGTTCACTTTCCACGCATGCGATGAAAGCCCCAACATATAAATGTTCGCGCCTGAACAAAAAATCCGGTTCTTCGCGCTCGTGATAATCACCGACCGAATCTCCGGATGCTCAAACCGTATCCGTTGCAGCGCGTCATGCAGCTCGATGTCCACGCCCAGATCGTACGAATTCAATTTCAGCTTGTAACCTGGCCGCAGTCCGCCGTCTTCCGCCACGTCCATCGTCAGCGTCGCCACTGTCCCATCGAAACTGAGCTTCCAATGCTTGTATTTACCAGGCTCCGTCCGGTAATCCGGCGGTTCCACTTTTGCCTGCGATTGTTCTGTCGCTGCAACGTCCACGGAATCCTCCTACGCCTCGTTCTGTTTTTCGCTCGCCTGCAATGCGGCCTTCAATTTCGCAAAACTCTCGTCCACAGAACTCCCGGAAGTGTCCAGGTACATGTCAGCTTTCCGGTAGAGCGGTTCGCGCGCTTCAAGAATCCGCCGCAAATCGTCCATCGCCTGATTGCCGCCCGCAATCGGCCGCAAGTCGCCTTGCGCGATCACGCGCGCCATGTGCTCCTCAGGCCGCGCCTTGATCCATACCGTGTAACAATTCGAAAGCAGATATTCGTAAGTCTCTTTTTCCGAGACGATGCCTCCACCGACGGAAAGTATCGCCCGCTCCTGCTCATGCAGCACGCGTTCCAGTGAGCGTCGCTCAATGGCGCGATAACCCGTCTGCCCATACAGCGAAAAGATTTCTCCGAGCGGCATGCCCGTATCTTTTTCAATCTCGCCGTCAAGTTCGATGAACGGAATATTCATTTCCTGGCCGAGCCGCAATCCCAGCGTCGACTTGCCGGCGCCGCGCAACCCGATCAGCGCCACCCGTTTACGTCGAGCCGCATCTTCCTCGCCAAACTCGCGCAGCAAACGAGCCATTGCGTCTTCGACTCGATGCGCGGGAAGCCTTTCAAGGAAGCGCTGGATCAAAACTTTTTCATGCCGCGTTTCCATTTCTGCCGCAAACAAATCCGCAAGGGAAACATGGAGCGCTGCGGCAATCCGCCGCAGGAGGACGATCGAAACATTTCCTTCGCCGGTCTCAAGCTGCGCCAAATGCCGTTCCGAAACGTCCGCCTCGCGCGCCATCATTTTGCGCGTCAGCCCGCGTCGGTTGCGCAATTCCCGAACACGTTTCCCGAGCAACTGAAGAAAACCGTCGTTTGTCCGTGCGCTAACGCAGGGAGTGGCGGCGTCTTTCGAATGGACGTTAGTCTGCACGGCGGTAAATAAGGATAGCGCAACTGGCGCCTGCAGTATATCGCATGTAGTCGTTCGAAGGTCAAGATGAAACGTGTCTGCAGCGATAAGCTTTCGGCCATTCTACGCCATTCCTGTAGTGTTTTGTAAAAAACTGCATCTAATGGAGTTAGCGCTTTTCGAAGGGTGGTTCCCGCTCTTAAGACTAGAAATGCCGTGCAGAAGATGCACTATCATGCCGATGCCGTGGTATCATCTCCCGATTTCACGTTCGTATACTCCTCGATTTCGAGCAGGCATGGGAATTGTGCGAAGATGCGAACCTGGATTGCGACCAAACGGGAGGCGTGCAAATGAAGCTGCCGAACTATGTATCCGGCCAATGGAAAGAAGGCACTGGCGAAGGAGAGCCTCTCGTCGACCCCGTCACCGAAGAAGAATTAGCACGAATCTCCTCACAAGGCATCGACGTGAAAGCAGCTCTCGAGTTTGCCCGTTCAAACGGCGGTCCGGCCCTTCGAGCGCTCACCTATCGCCAGCGCGCAGACTTGCTCGGCAAAATTGCCGAAACGCTTTCCGCAAATCGCGACGAATATTTTCGAATCTCACTGCTCAATTTAGGCGCGAACCAAGCCGATGCCTCGTTCGACGTCGATGGCGCAATTTACACCATGAAATATTACGCCAAGATCGGTCAAGCACTCGCCGACGGGAAAATCCTGAAAGAAGGTGCTCCGGTTTCTATTTCCAAGACCGGCGTCTTTGTCGGCCAGCATTTTTTGTTGGCGACAAAAGGCGTGGCGGTTTTTATCAACGCGTTTAATTTTCCCGCGTGGGGCGTGTGCGAAAAAGCGGCGCCCGCGCTGCTCTCTGGCGTTCCTATTGTGATCAAGCCGGCTTCGCCGACGGCGTGGCTCGCCCACCGGATCGTCGAAGATATCGTGAAGGCAAATATTCTGCCACCGGGTGCGATCTCAATCTTATGCGGCTCGGCGCGCGATATTCTCGACCACGTCGGCGAAAACGACATCGTTTCGTTCACTGGCTCGGCGGACACCGCCGCGCGAATTCGTTCGAATCCAAATGTCCTGCGCCGCTCCGTTCGCGTGAACATCGAAGCCGACAGCATTAACTCCACGATTCTCGGACTGGACGCTGGTCCAGGGACAGATTTATTCGATCTCCTCGTCAAAGAAGTTGTGCGTGAAATGACCCTGAAAGCTGGACAGAAGTGCACGGCAATACGCCGCGTACTCGCTCCGCGGCAACACATGAAAGCGCTTGGCGAGGCGATTGTTGCGCGCTTGAGTTCCATGAAAGTGGGCAATCCGCGAAACGCAGAAGTGAGGGTCGGGCCGGTGGTCAACAAGGCGCAACAAAAGGCCTGTCTGGAAGGGCTAAGGCAGTTGAAGGAGGAATGCGCGGTTCTCTTCGGTGGTGATGAAAAGTTTCAGCCCATCGATGCCGATGCGCAACAATCTGCCTTTGTGCAGCCGACGCTGCTTTCCTGTGAAAAAGGGCTCGATGCAAAATATGTAAATGATATTGAAGTGTTCGGCCCAGTCGCGACACTCGTAGCCTATGACGGAGTAGAGGATCTCATCGCTATCGCGCGACGCGGCCTCGGCTCTCTCGTCGCTTCGATTTTCGCCAACGATCCTGCCTTCGTTCAAAATGTCGTGCTCGGCATCGGCGATTTGCACGGCCGCATCATGACGGTCGATTCCAGCGTCGGCACTCAGTTCACCGGCCATGGCAATGTTGCGCCGAGTTGTTTGCATGGAGGTCCTGGAAGAGCGGGCGGAGGCGAGGAACTTGCCGGGTTGCGCGCGTTGCTGCTCTATCACCGGCGTTTTGTTATTCAAGGGCCGACCGCATGCACGGCGGAACTAGCAGGTTTGGCTGCCGATACGAACCTCTTCTATTCGTAAAAGTTTCTTCCCAGAAATCGTCACGCCAACATTTCTGCTCGTTACGAAGTATTCTTGCTCTGCGGGTCTTGCAGTTCACGGAGCTTGAAGCGTTGTAATTTCCCCGTAGCCGTCTTGGGAATCTCAGATAAAAATTCAATCCAATGAGGCCGCTTGTAGCCGCCAATTTTTTGACCCACCAGTTCCTGAAGTTCATGGATCAAAAGTTCACTCGGCGCAAACTCCGCATTCAACACCACATAAGCCGCCGCTTTGGTGAGGCCATCTTGATCTTTGCGCGCAACTACCGCGGCCTCGTGCACCGCGGGATGCGTGATCAACGCGCTCTCAACTTCCGCGGGGCTCAACCAAAGGCCGTGGACTTTAAAAACATCGTTGGAGCGCCCCGCGTACCAAAAATATCCCTCTTCATCCTGGAAGTATTTGTCCCCGGTCCGAAACCAGTCGCCCACAAAAGTCTCTTTGGTTTTTTCGTGTTTGTTCCAGTAGCCGCAACAAGTCGAGTCGCCTTTGATCAGGAGATCGCCAATCTCGCTATTGGCGACGGCGTTTCCTTGTTCGTCGACGATTCGAGCTTCATAGCCAGGAATAATTTGCCCGCTCGATCCCGGCTTTGCGTCGCCGGGTCGGTTGGCGATGACCACATGCAAAGTTTCCGTGGAACCGAGCGAATCGAGAATTTCCACGCCGAAACGCTCTTTGAATCGATGAAACAGTGGCGCTGGAAGCGATTCGCCGGCGGAAATCGCTTGGCGGACGCTCGAAAGATCGAACTCTTTGCCATCTTCCCGCTGATGCGCAAGAAGCGCTGCAAAATTTGTGGGCACGGAAAAGAAAAGCGTCGGGCGGTATCGCTCGATGTCCCCGTAAATCGTGGTTGGAACGGGTCGCGCGGGAGAAAGTATCGTTGTGGCGCCGCAGCCGAGAGGGAAGTAGCCAGCGTTGCCCAGTCCGTAGGCAAAAAACAATCGTGCAACGCTAAAGCAGCGGTCGCTCTCCTTCATTCTTAAAATGCCCTTGGCGTACAGTTCGCAGCACACAACCATGTCGTGATGGAGATGCACGCAGCCTTTGGAAGCGCCCGTGCTCCCAGAGGAGTACAGCCAAAAAGCTGGCTCGTCTTTGCTCGTCTGCGCCGCTTGCAATTCTGGAGACGCGGAAGCCATCAGACTCTGCAAAGAGTGATGAATCTGCGAACGCGAACCTTGCGATTTACGATCCTGCTCTACTTCACTTACGACTATCTCTTGCAAGAAGTGCAGTTTTTCTTTCGGGATCGATTGCAAATGTGGCAGCAGCGGCTCGCTGACCACAGCGACCCGCGCGCGGCAATCGTTGAGAATATATTCGTAATCCTGCGGTTTCGCTTGCGTGTTAACAGGAACGGCGACAGCCCCAATCTTGATCGCTCCGAAAAACGAGTAGAGAAATTCCGGCGTGTCGTAAAGCAAAAGAAGAACGCGTTCTTCCCGTCGTACGCCAAGAGCGAGCAGGGTATTCCCGACGCGGTTCGTATTTTCCAGTAGTTGCTGGTAAGTGACTCGCTCGTCGCCGCACTCGATCGCGACCTTCGCGCCGCGCCCTTCCTGGACATTGCGATCCACGAAGTGCGCCGCGACATTGAACTTTTCCGGCAAAGTGATCAAGAGCTCGGCCGCCTTCTGCTTGTGCTTGCGGAGAGCTCGGAGATTCGCCCACGCAAACGGCGAATCATAGCACAGGCAAAATTGCTGTTGGTGATGGCTGGTTTTCTCTCTTCAGGCGAATTGGAGGCGTTTGAGTTTGATGTGGCTGGTGCGGAGGTGAGCGAGGTCGTAGTGGGCTTGTTGAGTGAGCCAGGATTCGGCGCTACCACCGAAGACTTTGGCTAGGCGGACGGCCATTTCGGGAGAGATGCCGCGTTTCCCATTGACCAATTCCGAGAGAGTGGTGCGAGTGACCCCAAGGGCAGAAGCGGCTTCGGTGATCGTCAAGCCCAAAGGCTCAATGCACTGGCGCATTACGAAGCCGCCAGGGTGGGGTGGATTTTTCATTGGCATGGTTCGTTCTCCCTCTACGTAATTTGTCTCAATCGCGGTCCTTCAGTGGTAGTCAAGATAGTCGGGATCAAGCGCGTCGCCATCGACGAAGCGAAAAATGACTCGCCAATTAGCGCGGACAGTCACCGCCCAATCCCTTCAGCTCGCCCTTAAGCGGATGGAGGCGGAATCCGGGCAGGTCCATATCCGTGACGGAATTCGAAGCGTCCAGGCGCACAAGAATGTCGCGCAATTTTTCGGCGTGCTGATTTACAACACCGCGATGGTCGTCCTCTTCATAAAGGCGTTTGAGGCCCTTGTGGCGGATTGACCGAATCACATCACAGCGTAATGCGTTACGTAACGCACGTCAAGACTTAATGCCACTGAAATAACACAATAATGCGCTGCCCTTGCCATGGGTGCGGTGTAGAATCACGCGACCATGGCGGAATTGAGATTAGGCACGAGTGCTTTTACGGCAAATGGCTGGGACGGGACGTTTTACCCGAAGGGCATTGCCGCGCGGGAGCAGCTTTCTTTCTACGCGACCCAGTTTGACACAGTAGAGCTGGACAACACCTTTTACAGGACGCCGTCGATATCGACGGTGAAGGGATGGTACGCGAAGACCCCACCGGGATTTGTATTTGCGGCGAAGGTGCCTCAGGTGATTACGCATGAAAAGATGCTGGTGGATTGTGAAGAAGACTTGAAACGTTTTCTGGGGACGATGGATGAACTGCGGGAAAAGCTCGGACCTCTTCTTTTTCAGTTCGGATATTTCAATAAGTCGAAATTCAAGAACGGGTCGGAGTTTTTGGCGCGACTGAAGCCATTCTTGGAAAAATTGCCGAGCGGTTATAAATTTGCCCTGGAGATACGCAACAAATATTGGCTGGACGCACGCTTTGTCGAAACTTTGCGCGAGCATGGCGTGGGCTTGGCGCTAATCGATCAAAGCTGGATGCCGAGACCGTGGGAAATCAAAGGAAATCTTGATTTGATCACGGCGGATTTTACCTATGTCCGCTGGCTCGGCGACCGCAAGGCAATTGAAGAGCAGACAACCAGTTGGGACAAGACGGTCGTAGATCGCACGAGTGAGCTAAGAGAGTGGGTGGACGTGCTCATGA
>Ga0265349_1000021_pt1 | contig 18314 bp, 14 predicted proteins | sample NSE1metagenome_FD_189092 | JGI IMG/M metagenome (GOLD analysis project Ga0265349, IMG submission 189092) | Soil microbial communities from Maridalen valley, Oslo, Norway - NSE1 | ecosystem: Environmental > Terrestrial > Soil > Boreal forest/Taiga > Bulk soil | place: Norway: Oslo | collected... | reverse complement strand
CCTTCGATTTTCTAAGCTGTTCGCTTACCACTAAACAACTGCAAGATGATCGAGATGACGGCCAAAATCAGAAGTATGTGAATCGCGAATCCCGCAGCGTGATAGACAACAAAGCCGCCTATCCAAGCGCACACCAACACGAGCGCCAACAGCAGCCAAATGAATCGCATTTTTCACCTCGCCTTCGGAAGACAACATACTTTGAAGAGTTTCTGCTCGTAATCGGGTAAAAGCCCTACAAAAATGCGAGGGTCAAGGTATCCCCCCAGTATGATCAGCGAACTGGAATCGCCTGTCACTACGTGCAACCAAGCTCGGCTACCGCCTGAGTAAACCTTATTCAGTCCGGAGTTTCTGAGGATGAACAATTTTCCGGTTCTAGTACACTCCGAATTCCAGAAGTTGATCATCAATCGTCTGATAAGTCGCATCCTCTTATAGCCTTCCGAAAAATGTGCGGGTTGGCAAAGCTATTGCCCTTATAAACAGTGCCCGCCCCGTAGATCGAATCCCAGCAACTTGGATATCGTCGGCCTAGGAGAATGTTTATGAGTTCACACCACTTGATTGCTGGGGATTCACCCACTGAGACTAAGTTTCTCCACAGAAATGAATATGCCTCAGAAAGCGAATTGGACATTCGCATAAAAAACTTGGATAAGCTTGTGTATAGCGTGCATTCAGCGCTTCGTCAGGTTTCCTTCTCGGGCAAACCTCGTGCTCTTGACCTCATGAACGATCTTCGTGTGAAGATCAAAGCTACTGACAATAAACTGCGAGTGGCAAAGCTTCTGAGCGAACCTGCGCGTGAGAGCTTGCTCTCGGCAGTACGTGATTCCCTGAATGAACTTGAAGAGACCATCGCAGCTCACTTGGATGTCGAAATGACGTAGCGCCCGGGCTGAGAACTGAAACTGCATAGTTGCTTGTAGCTCCGTCAGCGAAGAAATTTTCCTTACGAATTCCTTATAGTTTCCTTATACGCAGATTAGGTTTGCAGCGATACGATAGGATATGGCTTTCTGGATGTTGCGCTGCGTAGGATGCAAACGCGCCTTCATGCACTCCCCGATTGTAGACAAGCGCCTATCTGACTATCTCTCTCCTAGAAAACCTGATTTTCCCCCGGACGGGTCCGAGATGAAGTGCCCGAATTGTGGGCACACTGCTCTCTATCAGCGTACCGATCTCACCTATCAGGCTTAATTGGGATTAATTTGTGGCTTGTTCGCCCGGCGCTGAACGGCCAAGGTATTCTTGCGCCGATTCAAACACCTTCCATGGAAGAATTTTAGTGAGAATCGGTCAAAGAAGTATCTCAAATATAAAAAGCGCCCGGCTCTCGCGAACCAGGCGCCTTTTGTCGTGCTTATCGCCAGTTTTCTGACTGTTTCTGGATCACGGCTGCGACGGTGGTTTCGCCTTTGCAGCTTCGATCTTGCTCTTCAACTCGGTCTGCTGATCAGGCGTCAACACGGCGTTCACCTTGGCCAGCGTGCCTTCATGAAGCTCCTTCATCTTGGCTTTTTTCTGGTCATCGCTGAGCGAAGTATCGCTGGTCACCGTTTGGTATTTGGTCCTCGCATCGGCAAAGATATCCTTTACCTTTGCTTTCTGATCATCCGTAAGATTCAGGCTCTCTACGGCGGCCTGCAGTCCACCTCGCATTCCCATTTGTTTACCTGAGGCTTGAGGTGCGGATGCATCCTGTGTCTTAGCTAGAGTCACAGGTACGGCCATCGCCGCAACCATGCCCAAGGACACCAAACCGCCCAATAGTCTTTCGATTTTCATTACAATTCTCCTTAGGTTCATTTCTGGGCTGAGTGGAGGGTGGGGTCACTTCATTAGTACCACAGATTGAGTCGCCGACAAAACGGCTCGGCTATTGTTCAGCTATCGCAGGCCACTCCGGCTGCCGTTCGCCCGCTCCAACGGGATCCGTGGCAGGAACGAGATTCTTCACGGATTCAGGGCGTGATGATTATGTTCGAGGTACGTGAAAGCGATCTCCGCGATTTCGGAAGAGTCCTCTTCGGAGAAACCGCCTGACAGAGCGTCCGATGTCATGGCCGCCACAACCTGAGAATCAGTCAGTAGTGTGTCGCGATAAGCGCTGACGTATCTGTGCGCCATACCCATCGCAGTGTTCGAGAGTTTCTCTTCAATTTGTTGTGTGGTTGCGACCATTTTCTAAACCTCCCAAGAATATTTGAACGACCTCGCTCAGTACTCTATTCGGAAAGGCCCATGCACGAGCTGGGTTCTGCATCGAAGAAAGTCTCGCCGCGCAAAACGGCGTCCACCGCCTCGAGCAATTTTTCGGCGCACTCAGCCTTGGGAACAAAGCCCTGTGCGCCGATCGTGCGCAGAGCATCAAGCAGAGTTTTGCCATCGTGCATCGATAGCATCAGTATCGGTACGTCGGGCATAAGTTGCCGAATTTCAGTGGCGGCGCCCAAACCGCTAAGAACTGGCATGGCCTGGTCGAGAATAATCAAATCGGGGTGTAATTGACTCGCTTTATTAACCGCTTCCCGGCCGTTAACTGCCTCGCCGCAAATCTCAAGGCCCGCCCTCGATTCCAATATCGAGCGAACACCTCGGCGAACAATTTCGTGGTCATCGGCAATCAGAACTTGCATAGGGCCTCGTGGGACATCTATCCGTCACTATCCAATTTGACCGTGCATGTCTGGCCCGTATATAGGTGGAATGCTGTAAATGTTGTTCTAAGGGAACTGTTTGGTTTCTACTTCAACTTTCGATGTTTCTTACAGATAAGACCCGATGGTTGTGTCCGCTCTTGTTCGCCAACCTAGCGACATTGCCTCTGAAATACACCCCCGAGAGCGGGCGCTTATCTGGACACAAGCGCCCGCCTCTCTCTCGAACACAAAAGTTGCGCGCTACCGAGAACATGATGACGGCTGCACTATCAAGCGGCTTTGAATACAGCAACTGCCTTATAGTCCCGCACTTCGTGAATGGTTCACACTCAGCTTGTAATTGACCGCCGGAGAACGATGAGGGGGTCGCAGATGTCAAAACCATTTCCAGGTCCCGGATTGGCGAAATTACTTGCCGAGAATTTGACAAGAAAAATAGCGAAAATAGCTTCGACAGGCCTCTTGGTCTCCACGTGGATGTTGTTAACCGCGATCATCAGTTCCCCGATTGTTGCCCAAGAGAGCAATCACAACGCCCCGCAAGCATCAAACCCTGAGAAAAATGTTGGTTATTTGGTGCGAGATATTATTGAGCACGAAATTGACGCCCAAGCGAAAGATAAGTCCTTGTGGTGCTATCGAAAGCTCGAAGAGAAGGATGGCCCACGACGATTATTTATGGTGTGTCAGGCAAAAGGTGCACAGATTGAGCGACTGCTGGCTGTGAATGGCAAGCCGCTGGATAAAATCCAACAAGAGACGGAAAATCAGCGGATTCGGAATTTGCTCCACAGCAAGCGAGAACTCCAAAAACAAGAGCGACGACGACACGAAGATGGGAAACAAGCGACCGAGCTGCTAGAGCTAATTCCAGATGCTTTCGTATTTCGGATAGAAGAAAAGGATGGGAATAGAATCAAAGTGAAATTCACGCCGAATCCAGCGTTTCATCCTTCAGGCCACCAGGCGGAAGTCTTTTATCACATGGAAGGCACGTTGACTCTGGACATGGATCAAAAGCGGCTCGCGGAGATCAATGGACGTTTAAAGAGCCCGGTAAAATTCGGTGGCGGGCTATTGGGTCACCTCGATGAGGGTGGAACCTTTTTGGTAAAACAACAAGAAGTCGGCCCGGGGTGTTGGGAAATGACGACAATGGACGTGCAAATGAGCGGCAAGGCCCTATTCTTCAAGACGATTGCTGTGCGGCAAAAGGAGATCGACAGCGAATTCCAGCCGGTCCCTGCATCCGCCACGATTGAGCAAGCGGCGGAAATGACCAAAGATAAAGTTATAGCTGCGGCAGTCCGAAAGTGAGCGCCTGACAAAGTAAGCGTGCGGGCAGGATCAAAGCTATCTCGAATTGTTGGAACGCCACAGCGGCGGGACTTGAACAAGTCTCGCGATTGACTGAGAAGAGACACCATGAGTGGCCGGCAGGCGATACAACAGAAACACTAAGAGTAAGAGCGCTACAGAAAGCCATTGAGAGGTAGAAAACGGACCCCAGAAAAGACGATCAAGGTCGCCGCGAAAGTATTCAATAAAAAAACGCCCGACCGCGTAGAACGAAACAAACGTCAGAATTAAAGCGCCAGGGCGGCGTTCCCGGCGACTCAAATAAATCAGGACAAAAAACGTGCTTAGCCCAAGCAGAGATTCGTAAAGTTGTGTGGGGTGAAGGCGAATGCCAAGCGGCGTGCCCGCCAGTTGGGCGGCAAGCGGATTTGTGAACGCCACGCCCCAAGGTAAACGAGTTGGTTTGCCGTAGTTGCACCCAGACAAAAAGCAGCCGATACGAGCGAGAGCAACGCCAAGCGCCAGTGAGGGCGCAAAACAATCCGAGAGAGCCCACAAGGATACGCCACGGCGGACGGCAATAAAGCAAATCAAACAGAGGGCGCAGAGGAAACCGAATAAAAATGTTCCCGCTTCGGTCACCAGTGGCCCAAGCGATCTCCAGTAAGCGACCGGATCGATGGCTACGTGCAGAAGCCTAGCCATGACGAGAGCGGTGAGGGCCGCGAGCGAGCCTGCATAGTAAACAAACTGAGTATCAAGACCATGCTTCCCCGCGCGGTAGACTGCGAGTTTCACTCCGGCCAAGACGGCAATAGACATCATGAGGCCATAAGCAGGAAGCCAAAAAGGTCCGAGATGGACGAGGGGCATCATGATGGGCTCATTCCAGGTCTTCCCTTCCGTTCGAAGCCAGGGATAAAGTGGATGGTTTCCGTTTGGTCGACACGAACTGCTCGGGGCTTAGGCGGATTGTTGGATGCGTGCAAGCCGCAGGGCGGGGCGTGCCCGAAAGTATTGCGACGGCGGGGAAAGATACGCGCAAGGATAGCCTTCGTTGCCTATCCCTGCGCGGTGCGCGGGGAATCTCGAGCGTGCGCAGTTGAAATAGTCGCGGCATCGCAAAATCGCGTCTGCATCTAGTTCTAGTTAACGGTACCCGTGAGAGCTATTCCCGCTGGTGTCGTTCCACCCGTCGGAACGGTGGCCGTACCAACTTGCGTGAGCGTCCCGTTGGTCAAATTAATTTTGAAGATGGTGATGTCGTTTGAGCCAGCGTTTACGCAGTAGAGATACTGGCCGGAAATATCTACCGCCAATGCCACCGGTCCCGTTCCACTTGAAGCGACGGGTTCACCAGTAGTATTGAAGGCCAAATCTCCGATGGCCGGATTGATCGTATACGAGAAGATTTTATTCTCCACAAAATCGCTGACGAATACGTATCTCCCTGAAGGCTCAACAACTACTGAGCTGAGCGCTGACCCAACCGGTAGAAAGGGCTGCGGGCCATTCACAACCAAATCTCCACTGCCTTCGGTAATAGTGAATTCACCGAGCGTTCCGTCAGTCAAATTGGCAACGTACGCATATTGCCCGCTTGGGTCTACAGCTATCCAGTTTGGCCCTATGCCTTCCGAATTTATGCCCGTGCTCAGTGTCTGCAGAGATCCTAGCGGGAACTGGATCGAATATTCACCAACTGTATTTGCCGTGCTATTGGCGGTGTACAGATATTGGCCCGTCGGATCGGTGGTTATGAACACTGGGCCGGCGCCGGTTGTAACTGTCTTTGCACCGGATGTAAGCGCGCCCGAACTATTTATATTGAACTTCCAGACGGTTGAATCCGTCAGGTTCACGTTGTACATCCACGTTCCGGAAAGGTCAGGAGTCAACCAAGTCGGACCGTTCCCCGTAGGAGTCGGCGTCCCTGATGGACTTAGCACCCCGCTCGAAATGCCGTACGCAGAAAGAGTGGGGACTCCAGACGCAATTGCAGAATTGGCGACGTAAGCAAAATCGCCGTCAGGCAATACGGCCACTCCCTTCGGGGCTGTCCCGGCGGCTACCGGGGAGCCTGCGGTTAGCGCTCCGGTTGAAGGAGTGATGATGAACTGCGAGACGTTGTCGCTCCCTGTGTTCGTCACATACAGCGCTTTAGGCGTGAAAGTGAGAGCACTGCTCCCCGAACTCAAAAGCTGGCCGGCGATACCAAAACCCATGGTTCTATTTTGGCTTGTCGCTGTAAGTGCGCCGGTTGAGCTATTGAGCGAATAAACCCAGGCATCCTCGCGATTGGCGACGTAGACGAAACTGCCAGAGGGGTCGATGTTTATTTGATCTGGAAAGCTGCCTGCCGCAAAAGGCGAAGACGCCAGGGCCGTGGGCGCCCCTGATGCACCGATCGAGAAACCATATATCGCGTCGTGGCCCTGGGCCGTGACGTAGAGATACTTTCCGGTTGGGTCCACAGTTCCCTGTCCGGCATTGTTGCCTGTTCCCAATACACCGGTGAATGGCGAACCCGTGACTGGTGTCAGTCCAGTTGAGGTGACGTTGTAGACATAGATCGAGTTCAGTGAGAAGACATATAGAAACTGTCCGTTAGGCGTCAGCGTCATCGACTGGTCGTCGGACCCACCTGTCGCAGGGGTCCCAACGAGCGTCAGCGCTCCTGGCACTCCAGCGGTGGACCTATTAATGGCATACATGTTGATCATTCCCGGGGGACTGCCACCATTCAGTACGAACAAGAACCCGCCGGTCGAATCAATCGCCATTTCGGTTGGGTTGGTCAGACCAGTGGTTACGGACCCAGGCGTGCCGGGATTTCCGTTTTGGTCCAGCGCAAATACTCCAATCGATCCGCCGAATTGATCGACGGAATAGAGGAACTGACCCAGGGGATCCATAGCCAGACCCTGAAATGCAGTGTTAATTGTTATGGGACTTGAAGCGGTTTGCTGGAGCACGCCGTTCTGTCCCAAGTTCAGCGTCCAGATCTGAGCGTTGGAAATGGAAGGAGCCATGACATAGAGAACCGTTCCATTCGGATGAATCGCAACTCCAGGGGGCGGTCCGGTAATTCCCCCACCCCCAAGGCCAGAGGGAACGAAGTAGGTCAGCGAGCGCAGTTGTCCGGTGGATGGCCAAACAGCAAAGCTGGAGATGCTGAGACCCGAGGGTGGCAACGTGCTGGCCTCGAATACATAGCGCAAGAAATTATTTTGGGCTTGAGACGACGTGATGGTTATCGTAGCGAAGCCAGACTTGGTCGTATCCGTCGCCGACGTGGCCGTCAGCGTGACCGTAAAAGTAGCGGCAGCCGATGCCGGCGCGGTGTAGGTGACAGGCGTTCCGGAAGCATTCGATGCCGCCGAGAGAGTCCCGCAGGTTGCGGCGCTGCAAGAACCGCCGATAGTTGACAGCGTCCAGTTTACGCCGCCATTGTTTCCATCGTTGGTGACAGTCGCTGTAAACGGAGTACCCGTAGTGCTGCCTGCGGCGATGCTTGCGGTCGGCGGCAATACGTTTACCGAAATTGGTGGCGTGATTGTAATCGTGCCTGCGCTAGACTTGGTTGCATCCGCAACCGACGTGGCCGTAAGTGTGACCGCAAACGTGGCGGCGGCCGCAGTCGGCGCGGTGTACGTGATGGGAGTTCCCGAGACGCTTGAAGATGTGGAAAGGGTTCCGCAGGTTGTTGTGCCACCGCATGTAAGGCCAGCAGATGAGAGTGTCCACTTTACTCCGGCGTTGCTCAAGTCATTCGTGACAGTTGCCGTGAATGGGACTCCAGTTGGGTTACTCGCCGCAATATTTGCCGTTCCTGGCGCGACGATCACCGTGATGGCCGGGGTGACGGTAATTGTGGCGGAGCTGGATTTGGTAGAGTCCGTCACGGATGTGGCCGTGAGCTTGACCGTAAGAGTCGATGCAGCCGAGGGTGGCGCCGTATATGTGATGGGAGTTGCCGAGGCACTCGAAGAGGCCGAAAGGCTCCCGCAAGTTGTTGTGCCACTGCAAGTGAGACCAGTAGAAGAGAGCGTCCACTTTACTCCCGCGCTGCCAGAATCGTTGCTGACGGTAGCTGTAAACGGGATTCCAGTAAGAGTGCCGGCTTCTATGGTTTGTGTTTGAGGCGCAACGCTCACAGAAATGGGGAGACCAGAGGAGACAACCGTAAGGGGCTCAGTACCCGTTAACGTCGTTGCTGTGGGAGGTGTCACGGACGTATTTGCACCAGATACCATGCTGGCCGTGATTGTGGTTTGCCCTGGAGAGTCGGCGGTTGCCAGGCCATAAGATGCACTCGTGCTGCACTGTGTGGGCTGCTGATTATTGCAGATGGTCGCGAACTGGGTCATGGAAGATGACCACGTTACGAAGTTCGTGATGTTTTGTGTTGTCTTGTTACCTGAACCATCCACAAAATTCCCAGTGGCTGTGAACTGGTCCGTTGATCCGGCCGTCGCTGAACCATTGTCCGCATCCGTAACGGTAATGGATTGCAGCTGCGGTCCGCTCGTCACGGTCAACGTAGCCGTCGTAGTAATAGTCGTGTGGTTCACGTCAGTAACTGTGACCGAGGCCGCTCCGGCTTGCAGGCCCAGCGCCAATCCATTGTTTAACGAACTGTCTGCCCCGTTTGCATTGAGGTCACCAATCGCGGCGAGTCCCTGGGGGGTGACAGACCAGCTCGTATCCGGAGGGGTCAATTTCGTCGTGCTACCGTCTGAGTTCGTCTCCGTTGCAAAGAGCTGATCTTCTGAGCCTGCGGCGACAGTCATATTGCGGTTCGCGTCCGTGATCGCGATCGAGACCGGGGTTACGGGCCCGGTTGAACCTTTATTGCCAGGGCTACTGCAATTCCAAGTAAAGACGCCAACGATGACGGCGAGCAATAAGACAGGAAATGGATGACGCATGCACGCTCCTCGGACAAGTCCCTATTCGGGGTCTTCAAAACTGCCGTACTTCTGGGATTCATGTGCCTCGGTCAACGCGCGTAGTTTCTCGCGCTCGCGCTCCAGTGCGGCAGCAAGAAGCTTCTCGAACTCAGCTTCTTCTTTGGAAATGGCCGCGCGCTGTTCCATGAACAACTTGCTCCTGAGACGATTTAGCCGGAGTTTGTGTGGAACTGCCGTGGCGGGTCAATGTACCGAGGGAAGCTTTGCTCTGGATTAAGTCTTAAGAGGTAGCCGACAGAGAAGAAACGATTTAGGTCTTTCTAAGGATCGTAACCTCTATGCGATGTGGCGTGTTACAATCCGCACAATTCGTGCCTGTCCTCGAGGAATGAACATGGCGACGACCCCCAGCCCTCCGATGCTTCAGTTCGGACCCTACGTGCTCGACGTTCGCACGGGCGAATTGCGCAAGCACGGCGCCAAGATCAGACTTCAGGAGAAGTCTCTCCGTGTGCTGGCCGCTCTGGCTGAAGAGCACGGCCAGATGGTCACTCGCGACGATCTGAAGAAACGCCTCTGGCCCGACGAGACGTTTGTGGATTTTGAAACTGGGCTGAACACTGCTGTCAGCAAACTTCGCGACGCACTTTCGGACGAAGCCGAGAAGCCTCGATACATCGAAACGGTTCCTCGACGCGGCTACCGATTTATCGTTCCTGTCGAACGCATCAACGGTAACGGCTCAGACCTGAAGAGTTTCGACACAAGTCCGCCGATAGCGACCCCGGCGCCGCTTGCGCAGCAACCCGAGACGGCACCTGCGGTAGCAGAACCGCTCCCAGTGCCGCTGGCAAAAGTGGAATCTCGCGCAAGTCTTTGGGTCTCGCTCGCCGTAGCCGTTGTGATTCTTTCCGGGGGCGCGTATTGGTTGACGCATGGTCACCCGGCGTTTTCGTTCCGTTCCCGCGACTCCGTGCTCATTGGCGATTTCGAGAACCAAACCGGCGATCCCCGTTTCGACAACGCACTAGGCACAGCTTTTGCCGTCAGCATAGAACAGTCACGCTACGCGAACGTTTTCCCTCGCACGAGTCTCGACGCGGTGCTGACGCGAATGGAAAAACCTCCCAGCGACAGGATAACGCCTGCGCTCGGGCGCGAGATCTGCCAGCGCGAGAATATTCGGGGATTGATTGCCAGCAGCATTACTCGGGCGGGGCTGGAGTACGCACTAACGGCGCAGTTGATAGACCCGCAGACTGGCCAGACCGTGCGCTCTTACACGGAGCGGTCCTACGGTGAGGACCATATCCTCGAGGCATTGGATGTGCTTTCGAAAGAAATTCGTGAAGCCCTGGGCGAGTCTCTCTACGAAATCCACCTCGCCGACAAGCCGTTGCCCCAAGTGACCACACGATCGCTGGGCGCTTTGCAGCAGTATGCGGAAGGCTCCACGCTGTGGCATCACGGAAAATATCTGGACGCGGGAACATTGTTCAAAGCTGCCGTCGTCACTGATCCCGATTTTGCGATGGCGCATGCAGCGCTCGGCAATGCCTATTACAGTTTTGTCTTCAATCAACAGGTGGATGGACAAAGGGAATACGAGAAGGCTCTTGCGCCGCTGTCGCATACCACAGATCGCGAACGAATGATCATCGAAACGCATTACGCGGCGAATCGAGATCATGTGAGCGAGGCGGACGTCCTCTATCGTGCCTATTTGAGCCAGTACCCTGATGACCCCGTCATGCAATTCGATTACGCCAACCATTTACGCAGAAATGGCCGCGAAGAAGACTCCATAGAGAAGTACAACCAAGCGATTCGCATCTTACCTGACTATGCGCACGCATATATTGGACTTGCCACCGCATATAAAACTCTCGATAAATATCCCGAGGCTCTAAAAGCTTATTCGAAGGCTTTCGAGATGGAGCCACAATGGTTGATCGCCGGCAACATTAACCGGGAATATGGCTTTGCGCTCGTTGCAAACGGAGAAGACCAGAAAGCGGAACAGGTTTTTTCGACGCTGCTCGACAAACCAGAGACGCGCGAAAATGGTTTGCGATCGCTAGCTTTCCTGGATCTATATCGCGGGCAGTACGACAGCGCGAACAGCCGTTTGAAACAGTCGCTTGAGATTGTCACCGCGAATAACTCGACGCTCAGCATTGCGAGGGTGCACCTGTTGCTTGCGATTGTTGCGGAGGGCAAGGGCGATACAAAAGGACAGCGGGAAAACCTCGATGCCGCCCTGGCTGGCTTGAGGATCATTCAACTGAAAGTCGCTTTTGGTGCGATGCTTGGGGATGCCTATGCACTTGCAGGCTTCACAGACCAAGCGCAACAGATCGCCGCTATGATTGCGCCGCTCGCCGACCCAGGCAATTCCGAACAGATGGGTTACTTGCATCTCCTTGAAGGAGATATTGCAGCGACCACCGGCCAGACTGACAAAGCGATCGAATTGCTCGCGCTGTCGGACAAGGAAAACTCCACGGGCTTCTCGATCGAAGCCATCCCCAACGCTTATCAGCAAGCCGGTAACATCGAGAAGGCTATCGCAGGGTATGAGAAGATGTCCAACTTGAGGGAGCGTTCCCTCGGCTGGGAACCTCAGCAGCGCTGGCTGGAAGCCCGTTACACGCTCGCTTTGGATTATGCTTCACGCGGAGAGAAACAGAAAGCTCGCGAGACGCTGGAAACGCTGCTAAATCTTTGGAAGGACGCCGACCCGAACCTGCCCCTCTTGAAGCGAGCCAAGGCCGAATTAGCGAAGCTGCAGTAATCAAACACCAAGTTTTCGCGACAAAACGCTACGGGTGTGCGCAGGTTACCCTGAAAATCAAGGGCACGCCGTTTTAACGGCACTTGCGGAAGTCGTTCCCAGCAAAAGTGTGCCGATTTCGGAAGCAGAGGCGGGATCCGCTGTAGTCCACCGTTGAAGCCGCTCAGTACTTTTACCAGTGTCCTAAGATAAGCAGGCAGTCCTAAGCTGCCGAAACTTGGGGAGAGCTGTGCGAATTGGCAAAGCAACGGGCGCGGCAAGCGGCTCATAAGTACGAGCGCCGCTCGGATCAGTCAACCCAGGAAAAGGAGTCTGTCGAATGCGTGAAATCCTCTTTCATGGCGTCCGATTTGCCAGAAACCTCGGCTGGCGCACCACTTTCCTGCAGTGCGTACTATTGGGATTTGCTGTCCAAGCCCTCGGCCAAGCGCCTTCGGGGGCAAAATCGGTCGTCCAATTTGACTCGATGGTTGACGCCCTGATCAAGAAGGTTTCACCAAGCGTCGTCCAAATTGTTGTGACTGCATACGCACCCATCGAAGAGAGCGGCCGGGGGAACACCGGAGCTGTGATTGGCCGCCAACGCGCCAGTGGTTCAGGGTTCGTCATCGATTCGGAAGGCTACATCATAACGAACGCGCACGTAGTGAACGGAGCACAGCGCATTGAAGTCGTCCTGCCACCCCCAAACACGGACGGTTCACTGGCAACTGCCCTTTCGGGAAGGATCGACACCGTCCCGGCTCGACTTATCGGAGTTGCGCGTGAGAAGGACCTCGCGCTACTGAAGATTGAAAACACAAACCTTCCGGCGCTGCCACTTGGCTCTTACCGAGACGTGAGGCAAGGCCATACGGTTTTTGCGTTTGGCAGCCCCGAAGGGTTAAGAAACTCCATCACTCATGGGCTGATTTCGGCGGTCGCAAGACAGCTCGATCCTGATTCTCCGCTGATCTACATTCAGACCGATGCACCGATCAACCCGGGGAACTCCGGCGGTCCGCTGGTAAACCTGAATGGAGAGGTCGTTGGCGTAAACACATTCATCCTTTCTCAATCGGGAGGAAATGAGGGGTTGGGTTTTGCCATTCCTTCCGCAACCGTAAGAACTGTCTATCGACAGCTGAAGCAGTTTGGACACATGCGCCGGCAAGAGATTGGCATCGGAATCCAAACCATTACGCCATCCATCGCCGTGGGACTCGGACTGAAACAAGAATATGGGGTCATCGTTTCGGACGTTCTTCCCGGAGGGCCAGCGGAAGCAGCCGGCTTGATGGTTGGCGATATCCTGGTTTCCATCGATGGGCAGCCCGCCGACAATTTGCCGAGCGTGAACTACTTTTTCCTCTTGCGGGATTCATCGGACAAAGTGCAAGTCACCGTTCTCCGCGGAACAACGCGGCAGGTTTTCAATGTGGGTACAATTGAGGAAGGGCAAGATGTAGATCAGCTCGTCTCGCTTACTGACCCTCAAAAAAATCTGGTTCCCCAGCTCGGCATAATAGGTGTGGAAATCGACAAGAAGACCGCTCCCATGTTGCGCGGGTTGAGAGATCCCTTTGGCATCGTGGTAACTGCGCGAGTAACGGGCTCCGCAGGAGACGTCCCTCTGGCACCGGGTGACGTGATCCGTACTTTGAATACCCAACCTATGACTACTTTGGAGCGATTGCGGTCGGCATTAAAGGCCAGCCCCCCGGGCGTTCCCTTTGTATTGCAAATTCAGCGCGATGGTAAATTAATCTACGTGCCAATCACTTTGGAATGATCGCAAATACGCCGGAAGCCATATTAACGAATTAAAACGAATTAAACGGCAAACGAAAAACTTGCACACGACTCAAAAGTTCGATTAATATCGGGCAGTCCCCCACGGATGCATGCTTGACCTCTTCGGAAATGGGGCCAACTGACAAACCAGCAAATACGAGTTCTGGTTGTAGAAGATTTCGAACCTTTTCGCTCTTTCGTTTGTTCGGCGCTAAAACAAAAGCCCGAGCTGGAAGTAGTCGGCGAGTTATCAGACGGTTTAGTAGCCGTACAAAAGGTCGAAGAGCTCTACCCCGATCTGATTCTGCTCGATATCGGTCTCCCCGGATTAAATGGGATTGAGGCGGGCCGACAAATGCGTAAACTCATTCCAAACGCCCGCATAATATTCCTGACCCAAGAATCCTCTGAGGATGTAATACATGAAGCTCTCAGCTTTGGGGCACTGGGCTATGTCGTTAAAACTCGAGCTGGAACCGACCTGCTGCCGGCCGTGGAGGCCGTCCTTCAAGGTAAGCAGTATGTCAGCAAACTTTGAATAGTTTGTGCGGCGAGGAGTCCTTCCGCCGTCCGTACTTTATTTCTGTAAGCCCAACGGCATATCCAAACATGCGACGTCGGCTCAATCTACGTAGACTTAGCTCTCTGCACGCTTTTGCAGGTTTGGCAATTCGCTCTCGGAGAGCGTGAACTCCGTAAAACCGCACTTCAAGCAGACCGTCAGCTTAGGGAATAATAGTAGGGCCTGCTTGTCCAGGTCGTCCTGGCCCAGAGAGTGGAGGTTAATTTCCGAGCCGTACTCCGCCAGTTGATCCGACCCGCATTTCTTACAGAGCATAAGGCCTCAACGAAGATTTTCCATTCACAATTGCCGATTGTAGATTTCCCTCAAGAGACGCTAGCCGAGAGGTTCTCCGAAGTGAACTGGCAAAAGTGACAGGCAGATCCTATGCCGTCAAACGTCAAACAAACAAGCGGGCCGGGAGATTGACAAGACGCCGCTCGAGAGCAGACTGCATTCCTAGGCCGATGCGCTTGCGGCCTTCTTGAGGGGCACTCTGGCTCGAATGGTTGTGCCGCGAAGGGGTTGCGAATCGATCGTGAGCCGTCCTCCTACAAGCTTCACGCGCTCCGTCATGCTCACGAGACCAAGGCCTTGCGTTTTGAGCGGCCTTTCAGCGTCAAATCCAGATCCCGAATCCCGCACGATGAGGTGAATCGCTTCCGACGCACAACGTAGCTCCACATCGAAGTGCCGCACCCCGCTATGCTTGACGGCATTTTGCAAAGCTTCCTGTGAGACTCGGAAGAGGCAAAGCGAAATATCCTGCGGGAGCGTACGAGGGATCTCATCATAGGAAAAGGCGACTTCGACGTCCTGCTGCAGCGAGAACTCGTGACAAAAAGCCCTCATGGCAGTCGTAATGCCCAGATATTCCAGTTTTGAGGAATGCAGCTCGTGAGACAGGGATTGGACATCCCCGGCAATATCGGAGCTGCGGTTCCGCAATTCCGCGATATGGTGAAGCATTTCTTCAGGCAAATGAGAATACTTTTGACCGAACTGTTCTAGCTCGATCGTCAGCATCGCGAGGCGCTGACTGATATCATCGTGAAGCTCCCTGGCAATGCGGGCGCGTTCGTGCTCTTGTGCTTCAATCAGCTTGCTGTTCACGCCGGAGAGAGCCTCTTCAGCGAGCTTGCGGTCGGTAACATCAACGCACGAACCAATAAAGCCGGCAAACGAACCATCGGGATTGAACCTGGGCACCCCGATGTCCAGAATCCATCGATATTCGCCGTCGTACCGACGGATCCGATACTCCATCGTGAACTTCTCATGGGCATCAAACGCCCGAACATAAGTGTCAAGGCACCATTGCAAATCCTCGGGGTGAACGCCTTCCGCCCAGCCGTTTCCAAGCTCCAACTCCATGGGCCGGCCGGTGAATTCCAGCCAGGTGTGATTGAAATAGGTACACAGCCTGTGAGTATCGGACATCCAGATAAGCATCGGTGCAGTATTGGCCACCAAGCGGAAACGCTCTTCGCTCTCTCGCTGAGCCTCTTCCGATCGCTTGCGCTCCGTGATATCTGCCACAATGCCGAATATCCGCAACAACTTGCCCTGTTTATCGAACTGCGCGCGGCTGTTCCTCTCCACCCAAATCACAGAATTGTTTGGGCGGAGCATCCGATAACTGATCGAGAGGCTTGGCTTCTCAGGAGTAAGGTTGATAACCGCAGCGACAAGTCTTTCACGATCGTCCGGGTGAACCTTGGCTAAAAGTTGGTGGCCGGTTAGAGGGATGGACTCCTCTATTCCCAGAATCTCGGTGCTCTCAGCAGAACGAACGAGAATATCGGTAGCTGCGTCCCACTCATAAGCAAACATCTTTCCAGCTTGAACAGCCAGACGAAGCCGTTCTTCGCTCGTGCGCAGGGCCTTCTCGGCTCGCGTGCGCTCCGTGATGTCCGTTACGATCCCGATGATTCGCAACAACTTGCCCTGCTGGTCGAATTGCGCGCGGCTATTCTTTTCCAACCAGATCAACGTGCCGTCAGGACGCACCATTCGATAACTAAGCTTAATCTCCGGCTTTTCCGGGCTAACCCTGGCGCCGGCAGCTATAAATCTCTCTCGATCATCTGGATGTACACTCTTCAAGAGTTGTTCGCCCGTGCTGCAGATCGCATTATCTCCCCTCAGAATCTGTGCGCTCTCCGGGGAGTGTGTGAAGATATTTGTGGCTGCATCCCAGTCGCAGGTGAACATTTTTCCAGCCTGGATAGCGAGACGTAACCGTTCTTCGCTTTTGCGAAGCTCTTCCTGGGCCCGTTTGCGAACAGTAATGTCATCCACGGTTCCGCGAAGCCTGACGATATTGCCAGCGCCATCGCGCCGCACTTCGCCCTTCGCGATAATCCATTTGGATGTGCCGTCGGAGTGATTCATCTCAAGATCAAGCTCGTAAGGAGTTCCGGAGCGCAACGTTTCTTCGACAGCACCCTGGAGGCGAAGCCAGCTTTCGGGCGTATAAAGAGTTTCGTGCCCCTTGTAGCTGACGGCAGGCAAAGAAGGATCAAGACCATAGATCCGATAAAGTTGTTCTGACCAGGTAACCGTGTCGGCTTGCAAATCCCATTGCCAGCTGCCCACATTTGCCAGTCGTTGCGCTTCGGTGAGATCTGCCTCGCTCTCGCGCAACGACTGCTCTACAAGTTTGAGCTCCGTCACGTCGTGCGACATGCCTAGCATGCGCTCGGCAAGGCCACTCGCCGAATAATAGAATTTCCCTTTTGCAGCGACCCAGCGGACGGTTCCGTTGGGCCAAACTACGCGGAACTCCGCCTCGTAAGGCTGGTGGTTTTCCTTCGCTTTGGCTACGGCTTGGGAGACTCGACTTCGATCCTCAGGGTGAACGTAGCGATGGAAGTCCTCTGGGCGCCCGTCAAAGCGCTCGACCGGGATTCCGAACATGGTTTTCAGGTCGCCGAACCAGGAATCTTTGCCGGCCTCTAGGTCCCACTCCCAGGCGACCGCCTTCCCGGATTCCATCGACAAACGCAGGCGCTCCTCGCTTTGGCCGAGTTCGCGTTGCGCAAACTTCCGCTCTTCCACGAGAACTGCCAGAACCATAAATGGAATGCAAGTGCAAAGTAAGAACAACTGCAGCGACAAGACGCGGTTAACGGGGTCCGCTTCGGTGAATGGACCGCGGCCATGAATCGCACCCAAAATCGACAACAAAGCAACAACAGTTGTTGAAGCGCCAACGCCAGCGGACCCGAACCGCAAAGCGGCCCAGAGTAGAAACGGAACCAAAGAATAAAGGAGAGCCGGCGGATCGTTTCTTCCCGGAGCTACAAATACGAGATAGCTTAGCGAAATCAGCGCGGAGACCAAGATAACCGCCTCCAGATAATAGGCTCGGGAGGCGCGCCACGACGGTCGGCCAAGGCCAAATACACCGATAATGGCGGGGGTTACAGTGAGGAACGCGAGTGCTTCCGATAAGAAGCCAAACCGCCAGCTGAGCCAGATGTCTCCGTTTAAGGCAAGGCTGCCGATAGACGAGACGATAAGCGACGCCAGGAACACTGTACAAAACGAGTATTTGGCAAGGGCGCCTAAACTATCCAAACGCGGCTTGCCCTTCAAAAAATAGCTGACCGTCCAAATAGCGACGAGAATTTCAAGCGTATCCCCCAATATGAACCAGGCAATGGAAGAAATCCGCAAACCCGCCTGCAAGTCATACAGGACAAAACCTGCCAGTCCAGCCGGGAGAAGAACAGGCCAGATTTTTCGCGGAACGAGAAGGAGGATGCCGACCAAAATGGCACATCCCGGCCAAATTGGCCAAATTGTTTGGGGGATGGTTATGACCAGGACCCCAGCCAGTTTCGCGGCCAAATAGCATATTGTGGCCACCAAAAATGCAAGCGTTCCCGTGTAAATGCGAGAGTCCAGACGCGTCGCACTCCACGGCAGGTGACTTTGGGAGGAACTCATGCGCACCTCAACTCTGCCAAAACCAGCCGCCACGAGCACGCCGCCATCACCGGTAAAGACCAAATGGCGTGGGCACGAGCGAATCGCGAGGTCAAGGATGAGGCAAAGCGCAGTGGTACATAGCAGAGCCCTGGGGGGGATAATGCGAGACCGAGAAACAAATTACAGCCGCCGTTTTCACGCATTGGGACACTCTTCTTTGGAATGCGAGCGCCGTCCGAACCAGGCAGGCGGCGCGTTAACCACAGCGGATGCCGGGAATCATATACGCTTCCGAACTTCACCGCTACGATATAAATCCTATATTTATCAAGCCAGGCACGCGCCATTTGGGCTGTGCGCTCAGAGGA
>Ga0265349_1000019_pt1 | contig 18989 bp, 12 predicted proteins | sample NSE1metagenome_FD_189092 | JGI IMG/M metagenome (GOLD analysis project Ga0265349, IMG submission 189092) | Soil microbial communities from Maridalen valley, Oslo, Norway - NSE1 | ecosystem: Environmental > Terrestrial > Soil > Boreal forest/Taiga > Bulk soil | place: Norway: Oslo | collected... | reverse complement strand
ATTGTCGGAGCCGGACCGGCAGGGTTGTTGCTCTCCCACCTTTTGCACTTGCAGGGAATCGAATCGGTTGTTCTGGAAGCGCGAAGCCGTCAGCGCGTTGAGGAGCGCGTGCGCGCCGGAGTCCTCGAACAAGGCACTGTCGATTTGCTGAATGAAACGGGAGTTGGGGCGCGAATGATGCGCCAGGGTCTTGTGCATCACGGAATTGCATTGCAGTTCGGTCACAAGAGGCACCGCATTGATTTTCAGGAACTCACCGGAGGGAAGTCGGTGATGGTGTATGCGCAGCACGAGGTGTTGAAAGATCTCATCGAAGCTCGGCTTGCCGCGAACGGGCATCTATTCTTTGATGTTGAAGACGTCAGCGTGAGTGGGTTTGACGGCGCAGCTCCAAAGATTCAGTTTCGAAAAGACGGCTCGCTGCAAGAACTGACCTGCGATTTCATCGCGGGGTGCGATGGGTTTCACGGTGTGTGCAGGCCATCGATTCCGGCCGGAGTGTTGAAGACATTCGAACGGATATATCCGTTTGCTTGGCTTGGAATTCTCGCGCAGGCTCCTCCTTCTTCAGAAGAACTCATCTACGCCTATCACGAGCGCGGTTTCGCTTTACTCAGCATGCGCTCGCCGGAGATTTCGCGGCTCTATATTCAGTGCGAGCCCGACGAAGATATTGCAAATTGGCCGGACGAGCGAATTTGGCAAGAGCTTCACACGCGCCTCGAGTGCATTGACGGCTGGAAACTTGTCGACGGGCCCGTGATTCAAAAAGGCATCACGGGAATGCGCAGTTTTGTGGTTGAGCCGATGCAGTACGGGAGACTATTTCTCGCCGGAGATTCGGCGCATATTGTTCCTCCCACGGGAGCCAAAGGACTCAATCTCGCGGTAGCGGATATTCGTGTCCTTTCGCGCGCGCTGGGGGAATATTACGCTACTGGGAAAACTCAGCTTCTGGACAGTTATTCGGCGACTTGTTTGCGGCGCGTGTGGAAAGTGCAGCGCTTTTCCTGGTGGATGACTTCGATGCTACACCGATTTTCCGACGACAACGCATTTGACCAGCGCCGCCAGCTTGCCGAACTCGATTATGTGACGAGCTCGCGAGCCGCGTCCGTGTCGCTTGCGGAAAATTACGTCGGCCTGCCAATGGACTGAAGAGTTTGGTCCCGGTATAGAGGAGAAGAGTGCCAATTACGAAGCGATATCAAACCGGGCTGGTGGTTCTTTTTTTCTTCACATGGGGCAGCGTTTTTCTTGCACGTATGAGCGTTTTGTACCTGGCGCCGTTCATCGCGCCCGACCTTCATTTGAGTCACGCACAGGTTGGATTGCTCGCATCGGCCCTGGCGCTTGCTTGGGCGGGGTCGGGCTTGATTTTTGGAGCAGTCTCCGACCGTATTGGACGACGTCCAGTTTTGATTCCAACGGTCTTTCTGTTTTCCATTTTGTCCTGGCTTTCGGGCCTCGCGCGCTCCTTCGCTGAGTTGCTCTTTATCCGTACGCTGATGGGCGTCGCTGAAGGACCGACTTGGCCGACCATGACTTCGATGATCGAAGCCTCCTCCGAGCCAAAAAACCGTGGGCGCAACATTGGGATCGTCGTCAGTGCCAGTGCACTCGCGGGTCTGGCGCTCGCACCCGTCTTGACCACCCAAATTGCAGCGCGATTCGGATGGCGCGCAGCTTTTTTCGTCACGGGAATCCCCGGAATCATCCTTGGCATTCTGATTTGGAGATTCGTCAAGGAACCAGTCCAAGGCGAGTCTGAGCCGCATCATCACGCTAAACCTTCGCTCAAAGATTATTTGTCGCTCCTTCGATATCGCAACATGCTTCTGTGTTGCGTCGGAGCGGCGGGCTTCATGACTTGGCTGTTCGTGATGCATTCCTTCGCGCCGCTATACATTACAGAGGTCTCGAAACGCTCTGCCACAACTGCCGGATTCATCATTGGCGCCGGCGGATTGGGCGCATTCATGTGGGGCTGGATCTTCCCCTGGGTCTCCGACCGCACGGGTCGGAAACCTACGCTGATGTTTGTTGCGCTGATCTCTGCGATGGCTCCGCTGATTTACGAAGTGCCGTTTCTGATCGCGCACCCATGGCTGATGGCGGCCGCGGGGTTCCTGGTCAACGGTGGACAGGGCATCGCCCCGCTTGTTTTGGTCCTGGTTCCAACGGAAAGCGTTCCCGCAAAGTTTGCTGCCACCGCTATTGGGCTGGCGACACTTGTCGGAGAAATTGTCGGCGGCGCAATGGCTCCAGCTCTGGCTGGCGCTGCCGCAAATCGCTATGGTCTCGGCGCACCCCTTTGGATAGCCAGCGGAGGGGCAATCCTAGTTCTGCTCGTGTCTCTGTTTATGACGGAAACTGCGCCCTCCAGGACCGGCCAGCCGAGAATCGCCTGATCCACAACCTGAAGTTTTTTCCAGGTGGAAATGGCGCGCCCGGCCAGACTCGAACTGGCGACCCTCTGCTTAGAAGGCAGACGCTCTATCCAACTGAGCTACGGGCGCTATGCTGATTCTAAACGATTTCGCGTTTCTACGAACATCCTGATATCTCGCTTTACAGTCATTTTGAAACAAGAAGTGACAGTACCGGGCGGAAACTGTGCTTAAACTCCGGACCCCTACATTGCGGCTTTGACCTCCAAGGTCAGTACCTCGATGATCCATTCTCCTGATCTATGAATCTGGCTTCAGAGGGCCTTACGCAGCGACTGATGTACTTCCAGCCCGCCATCGTAGTCAATGTATCCCTTCTTCCGGAATCGATTCATAAACAAGTTGATCCGCGAACGCGTGGTCCCGACCATTTCCGCCAGGACCTGATGACTCAGCACGGGAATTTCGGCAACCGCTTTGCCGTTTTTATCCAAGTGCGCCAGCCGCAGCAACACGCGCGCCAGCCTTTGTTCCGCGGAGGATGTCAGCAGGTTCGCCACGTGATCGCTGTAATTCTTGACGCTCGAAAGCAGATAGGCCACCAGCGCGTTCGACGTTTTATTCTTCTTGCGCAGCATCTCGAGCATCTTTGCTTTCTTGATGGTGCGAATGGAGCTGGCGGTCAAAGCCACCGCCGTGGACATCCTGAGCGGATATCCGGCTAGGCAAAGCTCGCCAAAAAAATCATTCACGCCCAGAATTGCGGTGACTGCCGCGTTTTGATTCTTCGATCGCATGCTAAGGCGCACTCCGCCCTCTTGGATATAAAACAGCGTGAAAGCAGGCGTACCTTGTTTGTAAATGTTTTGTTTATTTTTGTAGTGCGAAACCTTGCCACCCAGGCTGGCTCCATTGCCAAATCCGGCCAGGGAAGCGCCCATTTTCTTCAAACTTTTCATAAGTCCTTGGACTCCCAAAAAATATATTGCCTTCAGCTTAACAAGCTCTTCGGAATCAGACTGTGCAAGAGTGAACAAGCGGGTGCAGACAAAGCATTCACCGCCCGCTTCCTCCCTTCTCCCGCATCTTTCACGCCGCCACCATTGTTGGCCCGCGAGACGGAGCTGTGCAAAATTGCACAGACAGCTATTTTCGTTGCATATATCGTTCCTCCATAAACGGCGAGGGGAGAATGGCAGGAACCGGAAGCAGGGCTGGGCCGAGTTCTTATCACCTCCTCGCCGTTCCAATAAAGTCGATTTGGGCGAACTTAGGTTCTCTGGCCTTTAATAGTTGTCTCCTCGCGAATTTCACCAGCGCATGGAAAGCAAGCATTGTGATATCTCTTGATTTCTAGTTACATTCTGATATCATTCTCAATAGGGCGTTCTGCGCACTACCTGGATATATCCCATCCTCATCTAGGAGTCAGTTCAGGAACCGACGGTTAGGCGATTCGATAGCCTGAGGCCTCTGCTGCAGGAGCCTGTCCGTAAGTTATTTAGAATCAGCGTGTGCGTAACTGTTGATTCTAAGTACCTTAAAACTCTTTAGAATCAGTGTTTACGAAAAATATAGGGGGTGGGGCCATTATTGTTAACTAGCCTTCCCGTGGAAATTGTCCCCAACGAAGCGTCGTCATGCCGGTGCAGTTTGCTCCATTGTTAGATCTACGTACCTCTTGGCGCCAAGGAACCAACGCATTCTCGACGGGCAAACGCGCGAGTTGTATGGCGAAACGAGTTGCCGCCTGAGCTTTCGGTATTCCTACCTGATTACGAGCTCGTCCCACGCTGCGAGGTAGCCAGTTCCTTGAGCAGCGCCTTGCCTTTGCGGAACCAAGGGCGTTCATACCGCTGCATGTAGCGAGGGAGAGTCCGTTTCTTCGCGAGTAGCTTTTGCGCCCATTCGCGCGATTCCTCGCGGTGGCCTGCAAGTTTCAGGAAATACGCATAGTTATAGAGCGTCTCGGTAGTGGTTGAGAATTGCGCCACGTCGACATACAGTTGAGCGGCGCGGTCTAAATCCCCGGTGTGCGCATAAGCATCGGCCAGGAGTCCCGCGGCTCTGTAGTAATCGAACTTCCGATCGCTGGCGACGACACGTTCCAGATCGGGAATCGCGGCGACGAAATCGCCCATCCCTAGGGAAGCTTGCGCGCGGTAATAAAAGGTGTACACGGAATCGCTGCGCGCCGCGATCGCATTTGTGAACGCCTCGCGTGCCTTTGCAAATTGCTTCTGATCTTTATACAGCTCGCCAAGTTCTTCATAGTTTGCGGCGGAAGGATTGTCCAGAATTTGCGTTTCGACAATCTGAATGCGCGATTTCCGGCCAAACCCTTGAAAGACGCCGCGCAGAAGGCCGAGGTCAGGCAATACTTCAACGACGATGTACACGCCAGCCCCGAGGAATCCGCCGAAGAAAATAACGAAGAACCAGTAATTCTCCGGCCGGCGGCGCACGAAGTGCACGATCGCCAGAATTTGCAGGATAAATCCCCAAGGGTAGAAGAGGTGGCTTAAGCCAAACATGGACGACCGCCTTGGGGACAGCATCGCCGCATCGCGTCAATTGGTCAAACTGAACGTCGTGCGAGTATCAGCAGAAGTAACTGTCCGCTAGTGTTACGTCGCTTTGCTATGATGGGCGAAATGAATCCGATCGACGTACTGGGGATCGCTCTGGGCACCGGATTTTCCTCTGGTCTGAATCTTTACGCGACCGTCGCGACACTTGGCCTGCTCGAGCGTTTCGGAGTCATCCATCTTCCGCCGTCGCTACACGTGCTTGCGCACCCGGCAGTTCTTGCGATCGCCGTCGTTCTGTATTTTGTGGAGTTCTTCGCAGACAAAATTCCTTTTGTCGACACGGTCTGGGACATGCTTCACACTTTCATTCGCCCGCCCGCTGCCGCGCTCCTTGCATATAGCGCGGCAGGCGCCGCGCCTGCTCATTGGCGCTGGGCCGCTGCGCTTCTCGCCGGTGGAGTCGCGCTAACTTCTCACGGCACCAAGGCCAGCGCGCGCGCCGCGGTTAACACTACGCCGGAACCGGTAAGCAATTGGGCGCTAAGTTTTGGAGAAGACGTTTTGGCCGTTTGGCTGACGTGGATGGCTACGGCGCATCCCCTGGCAACAACTATAGTTGTCGTTGCACTCGTTGCGCTCTCCATCTTTCTGCTGTTTCACTTATTTCGGTTCGCGCGTCGCGCGCTACAAAAGCTGTTCGCAATTTAAGACAATATGGAGTGCGGCAGCTGTGCTGCCACTTTTCTTGCGAAGGAGCGCGACGTTCCCTTTGCCCAGGCGGTGTCGAGCGCTACTTAAGATAAGTCGCCAGCCAATCCAAAAACGTCTTGTACCAAAATTGGCTGTTTTGCGGCTTTAGAATCCAGTGGCCCTCATCTGGAAAAACAACCAGCTTTGACGGCACGCCTTGTCTCTGCAACGTATTAAAAAATTCCAGCGATTGCGTGTAGGGAACCCGGTAGTCTCGCTCGCCTGCAATCACCAGTGTCGGCGTTTTGAATTTTCCCAAGTCGGCCGCGTAAGTAAGCGGCGCCCACTTGCGGTAATTTTCGCCGCTCGTCCACGGCATCCCCTGCATGTCGTGTTCTTCAAACCAAAGTTCTTCCGTGGCATACATCGCGTTTTTATCGTAAATCCCTGCGTGGCTGATGATTGCCTTGAAGCGTCCCGTATGAGTCGCAATCCAGTCCGCCATGTAGCCGCCGTAGGATCCGCCCGCGGCCGCCATGCGCGTTCCATCCGTGTACGGATATTTTTTCAGGACGAAATCCACGCCGTTCATCACGTCGACGTAAGCTTTGCCGCCCCAGTCGTTGGTAATCTCGTCCGTAAATTTCTGCCCGTAGCCCGTCGAGCCGCGCCGGTTGATCATCAGCGTGACGTAACCCGGCGCGGAAAAGACTTGCGCGTTCCACCGGTAGCCCCATGCGTTCGACCACATCGTCTGCGGCCCGCCGTGCAGCAGCACCAGTAAAGGATATTTCTTGGTCGCGTCGAAATCCGGCGGCCGGATCAGCATGGCTTGAACGCGCGTTCCGCCTGCGCCTTCAAACCAGAACGTTTCCGGCTCGTTCATTTTCAGGGAAGCAAGAACGGTGTCGTTCTGATGCGTGAGCTGCCGCACACCGGTTCCATCGCTCGAAGCCGCAAAAATCTCGGCTGGCATCGCCAAGCTCGTGCGCTCGAACACCAGCGTTTTGCCATCGTTGCTCAATGAGATTCCCAGGTTGAAGCTGTTTGCAATCAGCTTCTTCGGGGCATCTCCAGATCGAGGGGACATCGAGTAAATCGGCTGCAGCGTTTCGTCTTCCGCCGTGAAATAAATTGTTTTGCTGTCGGCGGACCAAGTCAGCTCGTTAGCGCTGCGATCAAATGCTTCGGATAGATTCTCGATCTTGCTGTTGGCCCGGTCATAGAGCATCACGCGCCAGCGGTCAGACTCGTATTCCGCCGTCAATTGCGCGTGATACGCGATGTACTTTCCATCCGGCGAATACGCAGGCCCGCCGTCAAATCCGGGCTGCGTCGTGATTCGTTTCGCTTCGCCACCCCCCACTGATACGACAAACAAGTCGCCGTTCGTGCTGATCGCTTCGACGGGATCGGTCACCGCCGTAAAACAAATCTCCTTCGAGTCTGGCGAGAAGTTTAAATCGCTGGGGCCGCCGCGTTCATCGGGAGGCACGTCATAGTTCGCTCCCGCCGTCAGGTCGCGCGGAGTTGCGCTGCCATCCGCAGGCATTACAAATAGATGACTGCGCTTGCCTTCGTTCCAGTGCGTCCAGTGCCGGTAGAGAAGATGTTCTGCAACGTGTGCCTTCACTTTGTTTTTTTCTATTTCCGCATCGCGCGCGCTGTTGCAAGCGTCGTCTTTGCAGTCCGGGTACACGCCCGAGGTAAACGCAATCGTCTTTCCATCCGGCGACCACTTCAGATTGTCCGCACCCGTGGAAAGATGCGTCAACGGCTTGGCTTCGCCGCCATCCATCGAGAGCAAATAAACCTGTGAGTCTCCGCTTCTCGACGACAAAAAGGCAATCGTCTTTCCATCCGGAGACCAAACTGGCGACGAATCGTGTCCGCTTTGCGTCAGTTGCAGCGATGCTCCGCCCGCTGTCGGCACAATCCAGACGTTGCTTGCGCCGCGATTCGCATCGAGGTCGGGTGTCGAAACCGAGTACGCCACCCACTTGCCGTCGGGCGATACTTGCGCTTCTCCCACGCGATGCATCTGAATCATGTCGGCAAACGTGATAGCGTGTTTTCCCGCTTCTTGCGCCGTGGTGCCGGACGGAACAGCCAATAACGTCACAACGAACAAGCTGCACCACGAAATGACGCGCTTCATTGCATTTCCTCCCCGATGGAGTACGTCGAATTGCATTTTCCCTGTGTGGAACTGTGGATGATGTCACGATTCGTGGGCGATTCCAAGCACACGGTGCCGCGCCCATAGCCAGTTCAACAGCGCCACTGTGAACGTGATGGACAAGACGATGACTTCGGCTCGATGCATTTGCGTGAGAAGCACACCCATAAAGGCAAGCCCCACAAACGCGAAAAACATTCCTGCCGGAAGCCGAAACTTGGCTCCGTCTGGGTACTTTCTCCTGAGCACCGGCAGCGCGGCAACAATCGCTCCATACATAAATAGCCGCGAAATTGCCGATAGCGATGCGTTCCACCGAAAGTTTCCGCCGATCGAGAATAAGATGAGCATCGACGCAAAGATCACAATGGAAAAGTGAGGCGTCCGGAAACGCGGATGAATGGCGGCAAAGAGAGAAGGGAAGTCTCCGCGCTCTCCCATGGCGAACGTGACGCGCGGGGTGTGCAACATGTTCGCGCTAAGGTAGCCGTAGACGGAAATCAGCGTGCCTACGGCGACGAGAGTCACACCGATCGGGCCAAGAAATTGGCGCGCAGAGTCCACCGCCGGTCTTGTTGTCGCGCCCGGATTTGCCAGCGTATAAATCACGACGACTTGCACACAAATGTAAAGCAAAGTTGCCGTCACGATGGCAATCAAAAGTGCGATCGGCGCATCTTTCCGCGGATCGCTCGCTTCGCCCGAGGCGAAGAGCGCCGCCTCAAAACCTCCGTACGCATAAACCATAAGCAGGATTGCCTGGAAGCAGTTTGCGGCCGTCAAGGGGACCGCGGCCGGAGTCACACGCACGCTAGGATGCAACGCAAGCGCCAAGAAACCGCCAGCTATAAAAAGTGTGAGCAGGAGTATCTTTGTGATCGTAAAGAAATTGCTCAAAGCTTTGCCGCCGCTCACTCCCCGATAATTCACAGCGGCCAAAAACCCGATGAGCACTGTGAGAATGGTTGCCCGTATCCATCCCTGAGTCACCGCTGGAAAAAATGAACTAAGATAGGTGATGAACAGATTTGCCACGCCAGAGCATGCTGTGATCCGCGATAACCATGTGAGCCAGCCAATTTGAATCGCTGCGAATCGTCCGAACGCGACCCTCGTGTATAAGTAAGGTCCGCCAGCCTCTTGAAAATAAGAGGAAACTTCCGCCAAACAAGCGCCAATCACGGCCACGCCTGCAAATGCGATCAAGTATCCTGCGGGACTTAGCTTCCCCAGGTAACCCGCGATGATCGACGGAATCCCGAAGATGCTCGCGCCAATCATGGTGTTGAGCATCAGCGCAGCGAGGCTCCAGCGCCCGATGGTGCGAACGAGGCCGCCCGGGGAATGGTCTGACTCTGTTACTGCTTCGCTCAATCTTTTGCCGCGGCGACGGGTGGCGCCTTCATTTTTGCAATTTCGCCGAGCACATCAGGTTTTCCTGTGATTCGTTCCAGGTGTGGATAACGCTCGCCGCCGTGATAGTCGACTTTGTAGGTTTGAAAAAAATCTTCATTCTCGATAAGCAATTGAACCGGATCGCCGCCGCTCTTTGCTTGGCGGATCGCGGCATGGAGATCGTCCGGACTCCACCTACGGCCATTCACAGCAAGCAACTTCATGCCAGGTGCGATTCCCGCCAGCGCCGCTGGCGAGCCAGGAATCACATCGATCACTTCGTCGCCGTTCTCGCCGCCCGTATCGCGCACCAAAAATCCGAGTGAAAACTGTACATCCGTCAGATGCATAGCGATCTCGCCTGCTTCGCGGCTTTCGTTTGGCGTTTCGCTATACACCAGTTTCCATCCGCTATTTTCCAGGCCGCCCAGCGGCGCGCCAGGACCGTGGGAATTCACGCGTTCCGTGAAAAAAGTCCGCCAGTCGTAAGGAGCGATTTCTTGCATTGCCGCGATGACATCGTCAAACGTGTACGGGACGATTTTCGGGCCCGTATTTTCTCCGCCCTCAAATAGCCGGCAAAAATCATCCAGAGATTTTTTCCCTTTCGTAACCTGCCGGATAATGGTGTCCGCCTCCAGCCAGATCAGCGTTCCCTCGTCGTAGTAATCCGTATCGCGCCGCCATGTCCGGTATTCTTCCGGCGATCCATACAACAGTTGCGCCGTAACCGCCGTATCTTCCAGATCGCGCCACGATCGCCCTTTGCGGTGATCCAGATACGCTGCGACCCAAGCGAGATCCTCTCGCAATCTCTCCGGCGTCCAGCTTCCGATTCGCGCCGAAAGCATCGTCCCGTAATACTGGGTCATTCCTTCGTAAACCCAGAGCAAATTGCCTTTCATCGGCTCCTGATAATTTGGAGTTGCCAGCCCAGCTGGCCGTCGATATTTCCCGTTCCACGAATGCGTGAATTCGTGCGGCAAAAGATCAGTCATCGCGTCGGAAATGTTTGGATCTTGAAATGTCCGCGCCGGCACGCGGTTGTCGCTCGATTCGTTATGCTCGACGCCGTCCGTCTCCATGTTGTCGCTTTCCGTTAGCAAGAAATCGTAATGCCGATAATGCCGCGCTCCGAAGAGCGCTCCCGTTTCTGCAACCAACTGCTTCCACTCCTGCACGGTTTTGGGCGTGACCTCCAGCCCGGCTTCGGATTCCGCGGCAATGTGGATGTGATGCTCGGGTTTCTGCCCCGGAGACAGGTCGATCACGCGCACGTGAGCGCCCATTAAAACCGGCGAATCCACCAGCGTCGTCAAGCTGGCTGGCTGAAACTCAATCGTTCCGCCAGTCTCGCTTGCGACAGGCAGTGCGGTTCCATATTTCCATCCTGCGGGGATCTGCAAACTGGCTGTGTAAGTGAGATCATCGCTCTTCGCACCCTGCGGGTAGAGGAGCACGGTGTACCAGTTCAAAAGTGCCAGTTGCGCGGTTGCCGAAGGATTTTCTCGTCCCGGCGTGGGACCAACTGGCGAAACGTAATCCAGCGAGACTTCGAGTTCACTCACACCGGCGGGTACCTGGCAGTGAAAGGCAAACATGTCTACGTCATCGCGTCGCCATGCAATCTCTTTGCCGCCGGCTCGAAAGAGCACGCCCGTCAGATTGACGATTGGCCCCACCGGGGAATGTTCTCCTGGAATCCATTTTGGATAGACGAGCGTCAGCGGACCCGCTGTCACGGGGAAAGCCAGCTTCGCGTGAAAAATATGTTTGGTGGCCTCGCGCAGATCCACGCTGAGCCGAACAGGTTTTCGCGCATCTTGTGCCTTCACAGGAACAACGGAAATAATGAGCGAAGCAATCGTCAGCGGAATCCAGCCAGGCTTGCGCATGAGCATCGATGAGTTCTCCCTAAAACTTGCGCCAGCGTAGCATAATTTACGCGTCAGCAAGCACGCTCAGAAGTTCATTGTGAACCCGTTAGTGTGCCGCGCCATCGACGTGAAGGACCGCGCGAGTCTGTTACAATCGCACACAGAGCCAGCATGTCAAACGAAGCCGCTATTTTTCCGCGCAACTTTCATCAGATGTTTCCCGTCGCCGTTCGTGGCGAGGGCAGCTGGATCTATTCGGCGGACGGACGCAAATTTCTCGACGCGGCAGGCCAGGCCGCAGTGATCAATATCGGCCATGGAGTTCCCGAAATCGGCCGCGCGATGGCCGAGCAATCTGCGAAAATCGCGTTCGCACACACTTCGCAATTCCATTCTCCGCCAGCGGAAAAGCTTGCGGCTCGGCTGCTCTCGATGGCTCCGCCAAATTTTCGAAAAGGCGGGCGCGTTTACTTCACGTCTGGTGGCTCCGAAGCAGCAGAAACGGCCATCAAGCTCGCGCGCCAATTTCACATTGAAAAAGGGCAGCCCGCTCGTTACCTCGTTCTTTCGCGCCGCCAGAGCTATCACGGAAGCACGCTTGGCGCGATGACCGTCAGCGGCAACGTTTCTCGCCGAGCGCCTTATCGGCCCCTGCTCGCCGAGTGGGGCCACATCGCTCCTTGCTTTTGCTATCACTGCCCGTTCGGCAAAACATTTCCGCAGTGTCAACTCGCTTGCGCCGATGATTTAGATTCTGTTCTTGCCGAAAACGACGCAGACTCCGCAGCCGCTTTTATCTTCGAGCCAGTTGTCGGAGCAACTCTCGGCGCGGTTGTCCCGCCGGAAGGCTACATCACGCGCATCGCTGAGATTTGCCGCAAGCGCGGCATACTCCTAATTGCCGATGAGGTGATGAGCGGGATGGGCCGCACCGGCAAACCTTTCGCTGTGCAGCACTGGGGACTCGAGCCGGACATTATTCTCGCAGGGAAGGGAATAGCGAGCGGCTACGCTCCGCTCGGCGCTGTTCTCGTCGCTCCCAATATCGTGGAAGCATTTGAAAAAGGTACCGGAAACTTCAAGCACGGATTTACTTACCAGGCCCATCCTGTTGCTACTGCTGCCGGCAACGCCGTACTCGATTACATCGAGTCGCACGATCTTTTCGCGCGCGTCACTCCCGCTGCCGTTTCTCTGTGCAATGCTCTCGCTCCGCTTCTTGACCACCGGCACGTCGGCGACATCCGCGGGCTCGGACTGCTCGTCGGCATAGAATTCGTGCGCGACAAGTCTTCGCGCGCGCCTTTCGATCCATCCCAAGGCATTGCCGAGAAAATTCGCGCGGCGGCCATGGATGAAGGTGGCGTTCTGACCTATCCAACACAAGGCTGCTTTGACGGTACAAGCGGCGATCACATTTTGCTGGCGCCGCCTTTTATCATTACGCCGGAGGAATCAGCGCTCACCGCGACGGCGCTCGCGACAGCACTCGCGAAAGTATTTCCTGATTAAGGTGTCGCTGTTTTTCTTATTTCTAGCGTAGTCTGCTTGTTCATTCCGTAGAGGAGATAGATCGACGATGCGCCGTCTCTCTTTGAAGATTGTACTAATGTTGTGCACAGGCTGCTTCGCCGGATTCCTGGTTCAGGCCCAGGATAAGCCTGCCGCTAAACCTCGCGCACGCGATCTCGGCGTTCCTTTTGATGGCACGCCCGGCCCGCTCAACGCCATCACGGACGTTTCCGACGTTACGGTGGGGCATACGACAATTATTTCCGGCGAAGGAAAACTGCAAGTGGGTAAGGGCCCGGTGCGCACAGGAGTTACGGCAGTTCTTCCACGCGGAAAAGATACGATGTCGAATCCCGTTTTTGCCGGTTGGTGGTCGCTGAACGGAAACGGCGAAATGACCGGCACAACGTGGGTCGAAGAATCGGGCTTTCTCGAAGGGCCGGTGATGATCACGAACACGCACAGCGTCGGAGTCGTTCGCGACGCGGTCATTCAATGGCGCGTGAATCATGGGCAGCCCGATCCCACCGGTTATTGGTGGTCGCTTCCCGTCGTCGCGGAAACTTGGGATGGCTGGCTGAACGACATCAATGGTTTTCACGTTAAGCCCGAGGATGCTTTTCATGCGATTGATTCCGCGCATGGCGGCCCCGTCGAGGAAGGCAGCGTCGGCGGCGGCACGGGAATGATCTGCAATGAATTCAAGGGCGGCATCGGAACTTCTTCGCGCAGGTTCGCGATCAAGGGAACGAGTTACACCGTGGGAGTGTTGGTGCAGTGCAATTACGGCGTGCGGCCGAATCTGCGCATCGCGGGCGTTCCTGTTGGGAAGGAAATTCCTGAGGATGCAGCCTATAGTTCCGCATCATTTGCCGAGCTCGATCGCGGTTCAATCATAGTTGTCGTCGCCACCGATGCGCCGCTTGTTTCCCACCAACTGAAGCGATTGGCGCGGCGTGTTTCTCTCGGCCTTGGACGCAATGGCAGTATCTCCGGCAACGGCTCCGGCGATATTTTCATCGCATTTTCGACGGCAAACTCGGGTGTCGATGGCGCCGATCACGTGGTCGAACTCAAGATGCTTCCCAACGATCTGCTCGAAGAAGTGTTCGCCTCGACCGTGCAGGCTACCGAAGAAGCCGTGATCAATGCAATGGTTGCCGCTGAGACCATGACCGGCATCGAGAATCACAAAGTCATTGCCCTGCCGCACGACCGCTTGCGGGAAGTGCTCAAAAAATATAATCGCCTTGCGCAATGAAGGAGCGCCTGCATTTGCAGACGAGCGTTGGACAAACGAAGCCATTGCGTGTGAATTGTAGCCACAGCATTTTGCGGCAAACATTTCTGATTGTCTTCATTGGTATTTTGGCCTGTTCCTGTTCCTCGCATCCGCCGCCGTCGTTCGCCATTACTCACGTCACGCTTATTGACGGCACCGGCGCCGCTCCTCAGCCTGATATGACAGTTTTTCTCGCCGATGAGCAAATCGCCGCGATTGGGCCGTCAAAGTCCGTTTTCATTCCACGCGAGACAAAGACTCTTGAGGCGGCCGGCAAGTTCCTAATCCCTGGCCTCGTCGACATGCACGCTCACCTCACTGGTGCCGGAGAGCCAACTGGCAGCCGCGAATTTGTTCTTCCGCTTCTCCTCGCGAATGGAATCACGACGGTCCGGGATATGGGCGGAGACCTTGAATCCCTGCTCAAGCTGCGAAAAGAAATAGAAGACGGAAAGTTGCAAGCTCCGCGAATATTCTTTGCTGGGCCATACCTCGATGGGAATCCGCCGTTTTTTCAGCCTTCGCTAGTCGTCACCAATTCCACGGAAGCCGGCGAAGATGTTCACGCCTTGATTTCGCGCGGCGCCGATTTCATCAAGGTGCAATCCAATCTCAGTCGTGATGCGTATTTTGCTATCGCGGACGTTTGCCGCCGCGAGCACGTCACATTCGTGGGGCACGTTCCCGATCGCGTCACTGCCGGCGAAGCTTCCGATGCTGGGCAGAAAAGCATCGAGCATCTCACTGGCGTGCTTCGTGCTTGTTCAAGTGAGGAACCGCTTCTCATTCGCAAGCAGTTCGCGGCCGGCCCCAAGAATGGAACGAAGGTGCAATCGCAGAACCGGGAACTTTCGTGGCAGCGTGAACTGCTGGAGAGTTATTCGGACCGACAAACCGCAGCGTTGATTGCACAATTCATTCGCAATCAAACTTGGCAAGTGCCCACGTTGATTCTTCTACGCAACGACGCATATCCCACGCCGGCGACGGACCCTTCGCGCGATTTCCGACGGAAGTACATCCCTCTGCAAGTTCTTGCGAATTGGAAAAAGGGCGTGAAAGAGCGTGACAAGGGTACCACGACGCCGGAATTCTCTCTGCGCTCAGGCTTGATGCAGGCATCGCTCCGCATCGTCGGCAAAATGAACACGGCGGGCGTTCCTATCATGGCCGGCACGGATACTACGGCGCCTTTCATTTTTCCTGGTTCCAGCTTGCATGAAGAACTAGCTCTGCTGGTTCAGGCTGGGCTAACGCCGATGCAGGCACTGCAAGCCGCAACGAAACTGCCAGCAGAATTTCTAGGCAAGCTGCAAACGCAAGGTACCGTCGAACAGGGCAAAATTGCCGACCTCGTTTTGCTCGACTCCAATCCGCTCGACGATATACACAATACGCAGAAAATCCGAGCTGTGGTCCTTCGCGGCAAGCTGCTTGACAGAAGCTTTCTGGATGAAGTTTTGACGAAAGAAGAGAACTTTGCGAAAGCGCATTAAACGAAACATTGTGGGCCGCGAAATTATTGGTTGTGACTCTCGCGCGATTGTCTTGCCGAGGCGGAACTCACTTCATTTGATTTTGCCCCAACCAGGTGCGCCAGACGAACGCACTAGACGACAGGCACTGCGGTCTTTCTTGGGGGATTAAAGAAGGGCAGCGCCACTACTTTCGCGGAAACGGTGTGGCGTACTGCTTCGACGGTCATCTCAATGTTCACCGTCGCGCCCACTAATGATTTATCGCGGTTTACGCACGCTAGCGCGATCATCTTCTTGAGTGTTGGCGACCACGTCGTGGATGTCGCTTTTCCTACCTGCTTGCCTCCGTGATAGACAGGCACCGCAACGCGCGAGGCCACGCTTGGCACTTGCGGCGCCATTCCCATTTTGTCGTAGAGCGCCTCGACTTCGTTCCAATTGATCTCCAGACCGACCAAAGCGCGTGCGGCGCCGCCCTTCTTCTTTTCCTTGGCTAGTGCTTCTCGTCCGACAAAATTATCTTTCTTCAAGTCCACCAGTTTTCCGAGACCAATCTCCGCCGGCGAAAACTTCTGCGATTCGATGACCGCTTTTTTGCTCGATGTATAGTCCACTTCGATCAGAATCAGGCCCGCTTCAATCCGGGCGATGTCCAGCGCAATCATTCCTGCCGGATGAATGTCGAAGGCCTTTCCTTTTTTGATCAGCTCATCCCACACTTTTCCAGCGTTTTTCCATGGCATCCAAATTTCAAATCCCAGATCGCCCGTATATCCCGTTCGCGAGATGTCCACTGGGACGCCCGCGATTTGGCCACGCGTCACGCGGAAATATTTTAAGTTCGCCACATTTGCGTCCGTCACGGCATGCAGGAGTTTCGCCGAGGTTGGCCCTTGCAGCGCCAGAGCTGCTACCTCTTCGGAGATATCTTCGATCTTTACATCCAGCGCGAGGGCATTTTGTTGAAACCAGCGCAGGCTCGGGTCGGCTGCGGTCCAGCGGTAATCGTTTTCGCCGAGACGCGTGATGGTTCCGTCGTCGATCACTTTTCCTTCCGGATCGCACCAGCAACAGTAAATGACCTGGTCGATCGCCACTTTATTTATGTCGCGTGAAATTACGCGGTTCACGAAGCGGGTCGCGTCGCTTCCCGTGATGCGGTACTTGAAGAGTGGCGAAATATCGATCAGCGCGGCGGAATTGCGGATGGCGTTGTACTCGTGTTCGTGGTGCATTTCGTACACGCTGACGGTGTAATAGCCCGACCATTCGCGGTAGTTCAGGCTCTCGCAGAGTGCGAGCGTTTTGTCATGAAATGCAGTTCCAACGGGCACGATTCCTCCGAAGCTCCTGTGCGGCGCACGCCACAGGAAGGAAATCGGATTATAGGTGTGAACTTCGCGCCGCGGCAAGCCGTTGTGCCTGCCTTTGCCTACGCGCGGCAGCCGCCCCGACGCTCGCGTTCGCTGGCATGTCTGAAACGACCCGGATAGAATGAAGAGTGGAAGTGACAAAAGGCGGGATAAAAATGCCGGGCAACGGCGCGAAGCAGGCAAGAGTTCTAGGGCTCGACGCGAAGGACAACGTTCTCGTGGCACTCACGGATTTGCGTAAAGGTGAAACGGTAAGTTACCTGGGGAACGAATATGTCTTGTTGTCAGATGTGCCTGCTAAACATAAGTTTTTGACGCGAGACGTGAGCGTCGGAGGCGACGTTATTATGTACGGCGTGCTCGTTGGAACGACCGTCGAGAGTCTTCGGCGGGGGGATTTGCTTGCCACTCGAAATATTCGGCACGCTGCTGCGTCGTTCCAGGAACCGGAAGTGGCCGGTCCTCACTGGATTCCTCCAAATGTCTCGGCGTGGGCGAGCAAAACGTTTCTCGGATATCACAGAGACGATGGTCAGGTAGGCTCGCGGAATTACTGGCTGGTTCTTCCGCTTGTTTTTTGCGAGAACCGTAATCTGGCGGTGTTGAAACAGGCTTTTGAAGAAGAATTGGGTTTTGCGGCTCCTCAAATTTACCGCAGTCAAGTTGCGGAGTTGGCGCGGCTTTATCGCGAAGGGAAATCGGAAGAGCTACAGAAATTCGCGTTCGGTGAGACGCAGCGCGTAAGCGCTTCGCCGAAAGTTTTTAAGAACATCGACGGTATAAAATTTCTTTTGCACGAGGCTGGATGCGGCGGGACGCACGAGGATGCCAGGAATCTTTGTGGGCTGCTGGCTGGTTACATTCACCATCCGAATGTCGCCGGGGCAACGGTTTTGAGTCTGGGCTGCCAGCACGCGCAAGTTCCTATGCTCCTTGAAGAGATCAAGCGTCGCGATCCGAATTTCAAGAAGCGAGTATTAGTTTACGAGCAGCAGAAAAGCCCTTCCGAAGCAGCGATGATGAGCAAGGCAATCCGCGAAACTTTCTTGGCCATGGTGGAAGCGGACAAGATCACGCGGCAACCTGCGCCCCTATCGAAACTAACGCTTGGCCTGCAATGCGGCGGTTCGGATGGTTTTTCCGGGCTCTCTGCGAATCCCGCCATCGGGCACGTCTCCGACATAGTTTCGGCACTCGGAGGCATCGGTATCCTTTCTGAGTTTCCAGAACTCTGCGGCGTGGAACAGCAGCTCATTGATCGCTGCGCTCGCAAAGAAATTGCGGACCGTTTTGCGCACCTTATGAGGGACTATGCGGCTCGCGCCAAGGCAGTGCGCGCGAGTTTCGAAATGAATCCTTCCCCTGGCAATATCCGCGATGGATTGCTGACGGACGCAATGAAATCCGCGGGAGCAGCGAAGAAGGGCGGCACATCTCCCGTCACCGCAGCGGTGGACTATCCGGAGTACTGCACCGAGCCGGGGCTAAACCTGCAATGCACACCTGGGAGCGACGTGGAATCCGTTTCGGCGCAGGTGGGAGCTGGCGCGAATGTGATTCTCTTTACGACGGGGCTGGGCACGCCGACGGGCAATCCGATCGCTCCCGTTCTGAAAATTGCGACCAATTCGAGTCTCGCGCAGCGCATGGCTGACATCATCGATATCGACACCGGCGGGATTATCACAGGTGAGACCAGCATTGAGCGAATGGGAGAAGTGATCCTTGAGCGGGTGATTCAGGTGGCCAGCGGCGAAGCTCGGACAAAAGCGGAGTTGCTCGGGCAAGACGATTTTATTCCGTGGAAACGGGGAGTTTCGCTTTGAGAAGGGAACAGCGCTAGCGTGAAAGCTCTTTTGCTTTCGCAATACAAGCATCTGGAAATTGCCGATCTTCCAAAGCCGACACCGGGCCCCGGTGAGGTCCTCATAAGCGTGGCAGCCTGCGGCATATGCGGGAGCGATGTTCACGGCTACGATGGTTCTTCTGGCCGGCGCATTCCGCCGATTGTGATGGGACACGAAGCTGCCGGAACAATCGCTGCGCTGGGTGATGGAGTAAATGGATTTACGGAAGGAGACCGAGTCACTTTCGATTCGACTATCTTTTGCGGCGCTTGTGGCAACTGCCGCCGTGGCGATGTGAATCTGTGTGACAAGCGCCAAGTTTTGGGAGTTTCCTGTGCCGAGTTTCGCCGTGCAGGAGCTTTTGCTGAATATGTTGTCGTTCCTTCGCGCATCCTTTATCGCTTGCCGGAAAATCTTTCGTTCCAGGAGGCGGCG
>Ga0265349_1000017_pt1 | contig 19772 bp, 14 predicted proteins | sample NSE1metagenome_FD_189092 | JGI IMG/M metagenome (GOLD analysis project Ga0265349, IMG submission 189092) | Soil microbial communities from Maridalen valley, Oslo, Norway - NSE1 | ecosystem: Environmental > Terrestrial > Soil > Boreal forest/Taiga > Bulk soil | place: Norway: Oslo | collected... | reverse complement strand
GCGGCGTGACGCGCGCCGATATTCAACGCGACGTCACCCGCCTTTTTCGTTCGAACGCAGAAGCCTGGATCTCAACGCGGTCGCCTGTCTCTGATACACCGAAGCAATCCTAAAACTCGCAGCGAAATGCGACGATCATCTGCGCGTGGTAAGCTTTCCATTCGCCCCAGCCCATAGAATCCAATATAATTTCGTTCGCGGAAGCGCGCAGCCCATTCGGCAATTGACGACGCAGGAGGTTACAAGCACCTTGAAATCGAACGCTCGCATCCTTACAGTTGCACTCGCAAAGTGCGCGTTGCTATCTTTATTTCTGATTGTTGCATCGCCGGCGCAGGATTCTACTTTCCATGGCGCGCCGCCATCGGCCAAACAGAAAAAAAATCCCTTCGAGGGACAGCACCCTCCTTCCGGCAAGGCTGACTATCTTTCGCGGTGTGCTTCCTGTCATGGACAAAACGGAGAAGGCACGGGAAATATTCCGGCGCTGGCCACGGGCAAAGCGCAGGGCGCCAGCGATGGTGAGCTCTTCTGGTACATCACTAAGGGCGATGTGAACAACGGCATGCCGCCCTGGGCAAGCCTGCCGGAAGAGCAGAGATGGCAGATCATCAACTATCTGCGCGTCCTCGGCAGCATGAAACCCGGCTCGCCGCGCGTTGAGCTTTCCGCCGATGAAGCCGTCGCGACTGCCTCGAACGCACCTCCGGCCAATCCACCATTCACTGACTACCGTGTCGAAAAGCCCGGCACGACCCGCAAAATCACTCTAAAGGATCTGCCCGAGCCGCTGGCAACGTCGTCGTCCGGTAATGGCCCAAAGCTCGTTCCGCGTCCAAAGGATGCGTGGCCACAGGTTCTTCCTGGCTTCAAAGTTGAGCTTTATGCGTCAGGGCTCGACCAACCGCGTTTGATTCGTACCGCGCCCAACGGCGATTTTTTCGTCGCCGAAAGTCACACCAACAACATTCTGGTCTTTCGCGGAGTAACCGCCGACGGCAAGGCCGCGCAGACAGAGACTTTCGCTACGGGGCTCAACCGTCCGTTCGGAATCAATTTTTATCCACCCGGACCGGATCCCCAATGGGTCTACGTTGGCAATACGGATTCGGTTGTGCGTTTTCCCTATCGAAACGGCGATTTGAAAGCTCGCGGTCCCTCGGAGCATATTGCCGACATTCCCGCGGGTGCCGGGCACTGGACGCGCGATATTCAGTTCTCGCTGGATGGCAAGAAAATGTTTGTGTCCGTGGGCTCGGCCTCGAATATCGACGATCCCGACACGACGCCGGCGGAGAAAAATCGCGCTGATGTACTGGAATTCAATCCCGATGGCTCGGCGATGCAAATTTATGCCTACGGCATCCGAAATTGTGTAGGCTTGGCCCTGAATTCGAAGACTGGGGAGTTGTGGTGCTCGGTGAACGAACGCGACGCGCTAGGCGACAACCTCGTTCCCGATTACATCACTCATGTGCAGGACGGCGGTTTCTACGGCTGGCCCTGGTGGTACATGGGTGGCCACCAAGATCCGCGCCACGCGGGAAAGCATCCCGAGTTGGGGAACAAAGTCATTACGCCAGATGTAATCCTCAACCCGCATAACGCGTCGCTGGAACTGACTTTTTATGACGGCAAACAATTTCCCGCGGAATACCAGGGCGATATTTTCGCAGCCGAACACGGCTCATGGAATCGCTCGGTTCGCGTGGGCTATGAAGTCATTCGCGTCCCCCTGCATCAAACCGGCCACGCCACAGGCGAATACGAAGATTTCATGACGGGCTTTGTTGTAGACAACGGCCACGTCTGGGGACGCCCCGTGGGCGTCGCCGTCGCGCAAGATGGCTCACTGCTAGTTACTGATGACGGCTCAAAATCCATCTGGCGCGTCAGCTACACAGGAAAGTAATTTCCGCGCGCGCGAGCGTCAGTGAATTCCTTGTAGTGGCGCAGCATGCTGCGCCCCAGACTGTCTCGGCGTTTCAATTAAAGCCCGTTTTTCCCTGAATCACTCTCAACAACTTTCATCTCAATATCCCAATTTCTTGTCCACGACATTTAGCAACAGCTCGCTCTTCCGGAATCTTTCATGCTGCTCGATGAAAAACTTCATGGCGTTGTCCAGCCAATCAGGCGTATGGTCCGCGCAATGCGGCGAAAGCAAAACGTTCTCCAGCTTGTAGAACGGATGACCTGCCGGTAGGGGCTCATGATCGAAAACGTCCAGCGCCGCGCCTCTAATTCGGCCACTAGAAAGCGCGCCAATCATGGTCCCCTCGTCTATCACCGGTCCACGGCCAACATTGATCACGACAGCGGTCGGCTTCATCGCCGCAAACTCCGCCTCGGCGACCATTCCGCGCGTCTCCGGAGTCAGCGGCGCTGCGACAACCACATAGTCGCAGCGCGCAATCATTTCCAGCCGCCTTTCCGGCGTATAAGTTTGGGCAACCAATGAATCTGCAGCTTGCGAAGATGAAGCATGCCGCCGCACGGCGAGCACGGTCATTCCAAGCGCGCGCGCTCTCTCGGCGATGGCGCGCCCGATGTCCCCATATCCAATAATCCCGACGGTTTGCCCCGACGCCCACGAAACGTCAAATGCTTCCCATACACCGGCCATCTGATTCCGAATCATGCGCCGAAAATCTTTCGCGAAATACAAGATCGCACCAAGCGTAAACTCGCCGAGCGATGCGCTAAACACTCCCGCCCCATTGGTCAGCCGCACGGGACTCTCTCTTAACTCCGTGAAAAGTGTTCTCTCCAAACCCACGGAGCGCGAATGCACCCAAAGTAGGTTAGGGCACATCGCAAACATTTTTTTGAAGAGCGCGAGCGAACCAGACCAATTGAACAGCACAGTTGCGTGAACAGCGGCCTGTTCAAAAACCGCAGCCGAGTCTCCGGCGATGATATTCTCGTCCGCGAGCCGCCGCTTCAGTATCGCAAGCTGCGCCTCGGCAGGCTCAGCCGGACTGACGAGGACCAGAATTGTGTCGTTTCTCATCGGTTTCGCGAGAACAGGGCAAGAGATTACACCACATTCCGCGCAAACCGTATCCAGTGAGCGTAATTTAGAGGAAGCAAATTCGCTGCCGAACTAAAACTCCATGGAGACCGAAATATTTCCCGATTTCAGAGAATTGTCGGCTTTGCGAAAAACAAATTTAATCTGCGCTTGCTTGAGGTTCCCTGGATTGATCATGGCCGTGGCAATCGGAAACTTGATCAGTTGCGTGCCTGCAGAGTCGACAAGAGTGACGTCATACATGCTCGTCGCCCCCAACGACTCAGAAACGTTGGTCGAGCCATTCGACAAAGTCTGGGTGACGACCACCGTGTCAGGCCCTGAAGCGTTCTGTTTGCCAAAGGTTACGGTTCCTTGGACATTAGACCCATCGTCCCAGCGCGCACTCATCGAGAGACTTGTTGTGGATGTTTGTGGCCGCGCGGGAAGCGCAAAAACAGTGGTCAGACACAGAATGGTTACAGCGAGATAGTTTTTCAAGTGGGCCCCCTGAAACAGATTTGATTTCCGAGCGATGCGGTGTGTCTCTTGCGACTCCGGGGAGAGGGGGACCCGTTGTTGACCGTTCTGATTGCTGATGGAGATTAACAAGGAAATCGGCATGCTGTTAGTTGGACGGTAGGACAGAATCAGTACAGCGTACTTTTGTAGCCACCGGCTGCCCTCCGCCGAATAATCATGACTGCAAGTACAATTTGTAAGAGAGATTGGCAGTTGACCGCGCGATTTTAAAGTTCTAGGTTTGTTTTCATCGAGTCTCAAGCTTTCGGAAGGAATTCTGTGCCGCCAAAAGATTCCAAGTCTCTAAGAAGTCATCGCTGGTACGGGCCAGACGATCTTCGTTCGTTCGGGCATCGCTCGCGCGCCGCTTCCATGGGCTGCACACAAGCCGACTATGCAGGGAAGCCCGTCATTGCGATCATCAACACTTGGGGCGACATTAATCCATGCCACAGCCATCTTCGCGAGCGCGCGGAAGACGTGAAGAAGGGTGTGTGGCAAGCCGGCGGTTTTCCTGTCGAGATGCCCGCGTTCACCCTGGGAGAAACGTTTCAGAAGCCCACGACCATGATGTATCGCAACCTCCTTGCGATGGAGACCGAAGAATTGTTGCGCTCCTATCCTGCCGACGGCTGCGTGCTAATGGGCGGCTGCGACAAAACCACGCCCGCGCTTTTGATGGGCGCCATCAGTATGAATCTGCCCGCGATCTATGTTCCGGCAGGGCCAATGCTTCGTGGCAATTGGCGCGGCGAAATCCTGGGCAGCGGCTCCGACGTCTCGAAGTACTGGGCAGAACGCCGCGCAGGCAACATCGATCTGCAAGCCTGGACCGAGATCGAAAACGGCATCGCACGCTCGGCAGGAACTTGCATGACCATGGGAACGGCATCCACTATGACCAGCTTGACCGAAGTGCTCGGCTTCACACTTCCCAGTGCGACCTCCATCCCCGCGGTCGACGCCAATCACCCCAAGATGGCTAACTGCTCCGGCCGCCGTATCGTAGAAATGGTTTGGGAAGACTTGAAGCCGCGCGACATTCTACGCGACGCTTCCTTCAATAACGCGGTTGCAGCTGTCTTTGCCCTCGGCGGATCGACAAACGCAGTGATTCACCTGATCGCAATGGCCGGAAGAGCCGGAATAAAAATCACGCTCGACCGCTTCGATCAATTTTCAAAAAAGACCCCAATGCTCGCGAATATTCGCCCGAGCGGCAAATATCTGATGGAAGACTTCTACTACGCAGGCGGTTTGCCAGCGCTTCTCAAGGCGCTCGCGCCGCACTTGGATCTGACTTGCCAGACCATCACCGGGAAAACGCTCGGCGAAAATATTTCCGGCGCTGAGATTTACAATGCGGACGTTATCCGCAGCCTGGATAACCCCATTCTTGCCTCCGGCGGCCTGGCGATTCTTTACGGCAATCTCGCCCCCAACGGCGCCGTCATTAAAGCGTCCGCCGCCGAACCGCGTCTCCTAAAGCACACTGGCCGCGCAGTGGTCTTCGATAGCTTCGACGAAATGAACGCTCGTCTCGACGATCCCGCGCTCGATGTCGACGCGAACAGCGTCCTCGTTCTGCGCAATGCAGGTCCGAAAGGCGCTCCTGGAATGCCTGAATGGGGAAATCTGCAGCTTCCGCAGAAACTTCTGAAAGCGGGCGTCCGCGACATGGTCCGCATTTCTGACGCAAGAATGAGCGGCACAAGTTACGGTGCGTGTGTCCTGCACGTCTCTCCTGAGTCCTTCGTCGGTGGACCGCTCGCGTTGCTGAAGGAAGGCGACATCATTGAACTTGATGTTCCGGCTCGCCAACTCAACATGCGCGTGAACGAGGAGGAACTAGCCCGTCGCCGTGCCGCCTGGCGCCCGAAAGAAGGCATCTATCCGCGCGGGTACGGCAAACTCTTCATGCAGCACATCAAGCAAGCGCACGAAGGTTGTGACTTCGATTTCCTGGAAGGCACCGCTCCCATCCCTGAGCCTGAAATTCATTGAGGGAGTAAACATGAACATTGGCGGGAATAACTTGAAAAACTTCGCGCTAACTTGCGACTGCCTCACTCGGTTGCGGCAACGAGCGACGTCCCGCACCGACAGCAAGCATCAGAATTCCGGAAAGGCATAGGCTTCCGACCAAATATAAAAGCCCGGCGGTGAATGAATGCGTTCGGTGAACCAGATAACCCATCATCAGTGGCCCAACAAACCCTCCCAGATTTCCCAGCGAATTAATCAATCCAATGGAGGCCGCAGCCGCCGACTCACTCAAAAAAGCTGTTGGAACCGCCCAAAAGCACGGATGGAAGGCAAAATAGCAAGCCCCCACCAGAGTGAACAACGTAACTGCAATCGTGATGTTTGAGCTAAAAATGACCGTCAGCAATAAAATCACACCCGCGAGAAAAATCGGCGTTGCCGTATGCCACCGCCGCTCGCAAGTTCGGTCGGAGTGCCAGCTATTCAACTGTTGCATCAGAAATCCCGCAAGATAAGGCAAAGCTGCGAACAACGTTACCCGAACATCGCTCTGCCCAGAGAGTCGTTTCAAAATGCTAGGGAGCCAGAAGGAGATCCCGTAGCCTCCCGTCGTTGCACAGAAGTAAGATAACGTCAGCAGAATCACATCACGCTGCGAAAATGCCTGCCAAATGGTGTACGAACGGATTTTCTGCTTCGCGAGTTTTTCCTTTTCCAACTCAGAGTTTATCCAATCGCGTTCATCTGCCCGCAGCCAAGTCGCTGTTCGCGGCCAGTCCGTTAGATAAAAAATCGTGATCACGCCAAACACGACGGCGGGAATTCCTTCGAGAATAAACAACCATCGCCAGCCCCTCAGACCGAGCCATGTGATGCCCAGTAACAAACCTGCGAGCGGCGAGCCGATTACATAAGAAAGCGGATTGGCTGCATAAAACACGGCGATGGCCTTGGCGCGGTCCTGATATCGAAACCAATGCGACACGTAAACCATGACAGCAGGTAAGAAGCCTGCCTCTGCCGCGCCCACAAGAAAACGCACCAAATAAAATTCCCGGGCAGTGTGGATAAACGCCATCAGCGCGGTTATGATTCCCCAGGAAATCATGATGCGGGCAATCCACCGGCGCGCGCTCCACCTCTCGGCAATCAGTGCGCCAGGAATTTCAAGCACCAGGTAGCCGATGAAAAATATACCGGCTCCGAGGCCGACCACTTTGTCGTCGAAGCCCAAATCGCCGGGCATCTGGAGCGCTGCTGCGCTGACGTTCATGCGGTCCAGGAAGGCGATGATATAAAGCAGGAAGAGAAAGGGAAGAAGGCGCCACGCAATTCGTTTTCGTGCGCGCTGGGCGACCGCTGGGACCGTCGGTGTGACGTCCATCTTCCCTCGATTCGCAAGCTCGCAAAGAGCGGCGGAGGTATCCTGCACCACTTTTGGTTTTTTGCGGCGTAAAATTTGCGCCGAGTGGCACACTCAAAAAAGGGACTTGGCTTTCTTACAAAGCCAGCCTTCTCCTGGAGTTGAAATGCGAGAGTACGCGATTGCAACTATCCCCGCGGACGGCATCGGGCCCGAAGTCATTGCCGCAGGCCTCGAAGTGTTGCAGGCGCTCACGCAAAAGTCTGGTGGTTTTCAGTTAAAAGTGGAGACGTTTCCTTGGGGCTCGGACTATTACAAAAAACATGGCGCAATGATGCCGCACAATGGCCTCGAACTTCTGCGCCCGTTCAGCGCGATTTATTTTGGCGCTGTTGGTGCGCCTGATGTTCCCGACCACGTCACGCTCTGGGGTTTGCGGCTCGCCATCTGCCAAGGCTTCGATCAATACGTCAATCTGCGGCCCACGCGCATCCTTCAAGGCTTGTCATCGCCGCTTCGCGATTGCAAGACGAGCGATCTTGACTGGGCCATTGTCCGCGAAAACACCGAAGGCGAATACTCCGGACAAGGCGGCCGCGCGCATCGCGGTTTTCCGGAAGAGATCGCCACAGAAACATCGATCTTTACGCGCCGCGGCGTGACGCGCATCATGCGCTTCGCATTCCAACTCGCACAATCGCGCCCACGCAAGATGCTCGCTGTCGTCACCAAGTCCAACGCGCAGCGCCACGGCATGGTTTTCTGGGATGAAATCGCAGCGGAAGTCTCGAGAGAATTTCCCGACGTTACCTGGGACAAAATGCTCGTCGACGCGATGACTACGCGCATGGTCGCTAAGCCCGCGAGTCTCGACACCATCGTGGCCACAAATCTTCACGCGGACATATTGTCCGACCTCGCTGCTGCACTAGCAGGCAGCCTGGGAGTCGCGCCGACCGCCAACCTCGATCCTGAACGGCGCTTTCCTTCTATGTTTGAGCCGATTCACGGCGCAGCTTTCGACATCACAGGAAAGGGAATTGCGAATCCAATTGGCGCGTTGTGGACTGCTGCGCTAATGTTGGAACATCTTGGCGAAAAGGATGCTGCCGCGCGATTGATGCGCGCCGTGGAACGCGTCACTGCTTCTGGCGTTCACACTCCCGATCTTGGTGGCAAAGCCACAACACGAGAAGTCACTTCTGCCGTCTGTGACGCCATCCACAGTTCCAATACTTGATCAGGCGTCGACGCCAGGCCTAATCTCCGCTGTAAAAAAAATTATTTGGGCGGGTCCACAACTTGGACGTGATGATGTTCGAGCAAATCGCCCGTCGCGTGATCCACCTGTGTGACGGCCACTTGAAAATTAACCTGAGATTGAATGAGGTTCAGCTCGGCTTGTGCGAGCTGAGTTTGCGCGTCGAGGACAAAGAAGATTTGTTCCGTGCCCAATTCATACTTTCGTTCGTCCGCGTGCAGCGTCTCCTTCGCCAGATCCACGGCCACTTTGGCGGCTTCCATCCCGAGCTTGGCGGCTTCGAGCGCGTGCACGGCGCTCGTAACGTCCAGCAAGATGCTTTGATTCGTCTCTCTCTGTTGATACTGGTCGTGGCCCCTGCTCACCAGGGCATCGGCTAGATTTGCCTCCGCGCTGTGATTTTTTATCGGAAGCGCCAAGGAAAGCGTCGCGCCATACGCAGGGAAAGCAAAACGGAAGGACTGGCTCAGACTTGTGCCTATTCCTGTATTTGCAACGCCCGGTTGATAGCCGTTCAGCCCGTTCCCCAAATAGAAGCCAGAAAGTTCGAGGTCCGGCTTGAGATTGTTGTGAGCAAGACGAATGCTCAGTTCATCGATGGCAAGCTGCTGATGTACCGCTTCCAACTCCGGGCGATTCGCAATAGCGCGCGAGAGAGCAGTGGGAATATCAATGGTGAGCAATTCTCCAACGGGTTCAGGGCGATCCGTCAATTCGAGATCGAGCACGCGAGTCGCCGGGTCAATGTCCGCAGCGATGCCCTGGCGAAATTGATCCTCGGCCTGTTTGACGGCGTATTCCGCTTGAATCACTCCCACGCGCCGCGAAGCAACCTGCGATTCCGAGCGATAAATATCCAGCGGAGGTAACGCCCCAAGGCTCAGAGCTTTTTTGTCGTGGTCGTAACTCTTCTGCGCTTCATCCAGCGATTTTTGCTGCACCGCGAGAACTTCTCGAGCGAGCACGACGTTCCAGTAATTGCCCACAATCTGCTGAACAATGTCGCTCACCTCTCCGAGAAACGAAGCGCGAGCCTGCTTCAGGTTGCGCTGTGCGATCAAAATCGGTGCGCGATTGGGAAAGAGTCCGCGGTTGCGCAAAAGCGGTTGCGTCAAGATAAATTGCAGTGTCGTCGCGGTGGCAGGATTCAGCGTGTTGAACGAGCTATTGGTCGAGGTTTTGTCCGCGATGAGCGAACCCTGAAAATTCGTGCCCGTTTGAAAAGTTTGCGAGTAGCCGACCTGCGTCTGCTGCGTCAATTCATTGAGGATGGACGCACCAGAGAGTTGCGTTGAAGTGGGAGCCTTGTTCCTTTGATCGGTGAAACTCGACGTCAACAGCGGATCAAACGGTGCATAAACACGCTGAAGATTATTCTCCGCGGTGTCGATCTGGTAGTGGTCCAGGCGGATGTCGGTGTTGTACGAAAGAGCGAGGCGAATGCAGTCGTCCAGGGAAAGCACGAGTTTCCCGTTGACGACGTGGTCCTTCAGATCCTGAGGCGCAAGCAGCGGCGCTGCGGGCTTTTGCTTGCCGCTGATTCCCAGATACCTTTCCATGGGCGAGGAGTTCTGCGCCCTCGCCGAGACCCCGCTCACCGCCAAACATGCAAACACTGAGATCCCAACACAAAAAAAGCGCACCACTTTCATGATCACCCCCGACAGGATCATCTGAACGTTAACCGCCGCTATTCGTAACGAATGGCCTCGACAGGATCGAGCCGCGCTGCCTTCACTGCCGGATAGATCCCAAAAATTAATCCCACAGAAATGGAAACCACAAACGCCAAAAGAATCGAACTGATCGTAACCACTGTCGACCATCCGGCTAGCCACGCAATCAGTTGCGACATGGCAAATCCGACGACCACGCCCAGCAGCCCGCCCGCGAAGGAAATGAGCGTCGCTTCGATCACGAACTGACGAATGATGTCCCAGCGTCTTGCGCCGATGGCCCGGCGAACTCCAATTTCGCGCGTGCGTTCGAGAATCGCGGCGAGCATGATGTTCATAATTCCGATTCCGCCTACCAAAAGGGAAATCGACGCTATGGCCACCATCACGGTGTTAAAGAGTTGCTCTGTTCTTTTCTGCTGGGCCAAAAGTTCGGCGGGCACAATCACGCTGAAGTCGCCAGCATCGTGATGCGAAGAATTAAGAATGCCGCGCACCACTTCAGCATTCGAGACGCTCGTGTCTGTCGATGCCAGATGCAAATACATGCCGTCGATTTCGTCTTTCAGCCAACTCTGCGAGTCCTCCAGGCGATACAAAACCGAGTTCAGCGGCGCGTACACCAGATTATTCATGTCCTCAGTGCGAACGCCGGACACGTCGGATTCGGGAGCGAGCTGTGGCCCTGCGATGCCGATCACATGGCACCACATCTCATTGAGTTTTATGTATTCGCCGACGGCCTGAGACGCGCCAAACAAGCTGTCTTTTGCAGCCGCGCCAAGAACGCACACCGGTGCGGCAGCGGCATTGTCGGAAGCGTCAAAGAAGCGCCCTTCGGTGACGCGCAAATGGCCTATCTCTAAATAGCTCGGCTCGACGCCGTAAACTACTGGCGTATCCTGCTGAGGCTTGGGAAGAATTTTCGTCGGCGTGAAGCGCTTCCGCGGAGTCGCTTCCTTTATGTCCGAAACATTCTGACGGATGACCTGGTAGTCCCTGAGCGTAAGCCCCGGCGAAATTTTCCTGACTTTCTGAAGCTCTTGGTCGTTGCGCGCTTCCTTGGCTTCCACGATCAAGTTGCGCACGCCCAGCTGCTCGATGAACGCCATCACCTTCTGCTGCGCTCCCGCGCCGATCGAAAGCATCGCTACAACTGCCGCGACGCCGAAAATCATGCCGAGCATCGTCAGCAAAGAACGCAGCTTGTGGCTGGCCAGGTTCTCCAGGCCAAAAGCAAGATCGGGCAGCCACTGTTCCAGGGATCTCGGCTGAGCCATCGAACCAGATTTCATCGCCGCCCCATTCGTTTCAATTGGAACTTGCACCGAGGCTTGGAGTCGCGCTGCCGCCCTCTTTAGGTTTACCGGAGCGTTTTTTGTCCGGATTCACCAGCGCGACAACTGTTCCGACCGGAATTCCTTCGAGAATCGCTCGGCCCTCGCTTAGGGCGAGGACTTTGACTTCTTGCATTTCGAACCCTCGGCCGCGCTCGCAATAGACAATCTTCTTCCCAGCATGCTCGAAGACAGCTTCGGCGGGAAGAGACACAGCGCGCGTGAGGTGATCGCCAAGAATGCTTAGTTGCGCCTCGAAGCCCGGACGCAGACGCGGGTCAGCGCGGTCCAGTTGAATGGCCACATCGAACTTGTGCTTCGCGTTGTCGTCCCAGAATTCGCGTGCGGTAGCTCCGCCAACCGTTCGCACTTTTCCTGTAAAGGACTCGCCCGGAAGTGCATCTACCTTTATCTCCACGGACTGGCCAGTCTTGAGATTCGTGCGGTCCGTTTCGCCGACCTGCGCCGAAATCTCCAGATGAGAACTGTCAATCACTTCGGCAATCGAGCTGCCGGGATTTACCTGGTCTCCGACGTGGTAATCCGGAAGCGTCATGCCATCCATGAAGAATCCTCCCGTGGAATCGCGGTTGCCGTGGATAACCATGAGCCCATCGATCGGCGAAGTAATTTTCATGTTCTTTATATTTAGCTCTGCTTGATCCATTTCCAAGCGCGCTTTGTGATGCTTCTCCTGGCTGATCGCCAGCGCCGCATCATTGGAAGCGCCATGAGAGCGGATGTCTTGTTCGAGCTGTGTCAGAGCGCGCTTTGCCTCATCGAGCGCAAGAATATTTTTCTGCCCGTCGATCGAGCTCAAAATTTCGTTTTTGCTGACCTCCAGTTCCGCTTTGCGAACAGCATATTTTGCCTTCAAGAGAGCCGTTTGGTCCTCGGCCGTCTGGACTGCCGCATCCGCCTTGGCTTTGACGATTTCCTGGTCGGCCTGTTCAAGGTCGCTGCGGTTTTGCGCCAAATTGTATTCCTGCTGGCTCGGGTCAAACTCCAATACAACCTCGCCTGCATGCACATGCGCTCCGGCGGCCGCCAATTGGACGATCTGCAACGTCCCCCCAGCGATGGGCGGCGCCGAAAGGCCTCTCGATTGCTCCGTATGCAACGCGCCCTTCGTGAACACCTTCAGTTGAAGATCAACTTCCTTAACCGTGGTTGTCGGTACTTCTGCATCGCCGGCCAGCACCGTGGTCTGTCGGCAGGCAATGCCGCTCGCTCCCAGCCCAAACGCCAGCAGAAATGTTGCTCGCCGCATTCTTTTTTTTCTTAACATGAAATTTCTACTTTGCAATCGTTGGATCCTTGAGCGCCAGCCGTTCGCCGGGCTGCAATCCCTTGGCAATCAGAGCTTCATCGCCGCTCTGGCGCGACACTTCCACGGGAATTTCTTCGAATTTCGATCCTCGCTGCACGTAGGCCACGGTTCGTCCGGCCTTCCTAAAAAGAGCGTTTGTCGGAATCACAATCCCATCGGGGACGCGCGCTACAGCTATACGAACCGTTGCTCCCATTCCAGGTGTGAGTCGTGCGTCGGTCTCAGCCAAGCCGAGCTCCACGGCAAAATTTCGCGGCACTGGCCATCCCGCACCGAAATCCATGCTGGCCGTAGGACTGATCGTGTCCACATGCCCGTCGAAGCTACGGTCTGGAAGCGCATCGAGGCGCACCGTTGCGGATTGACCTAGCTTCAGTTGGCCTCTTTCTGCCTCTTCGACGCGAGCGGCGATCTTCAGCGCGGAGCCGTCTGGAAGCTCCGCGATCGCCGCGCCAGGCCACGCTCGGTCGCCGGGCTTGAATGTGGTGGGGCTGCCCTGGGGCTGCCAATGATTTTGCAACGCCACCACGCCGTCGAGCGGAGCGCGCAGAGTGAGGGAATCTAGCGCCCGTTGATCTAGTTCGACTTGGAATGCAGCCTGGTCATGTTTCTGTTGTTTGCTGGTCAGATCGGAGACAGCTGCCGCGCGATCGGCTTTTAGTTTGGATTCGGTTTCTTTTTGTTTTTGCTCCGCATCCGCGAGTTTTAGTTTGGCTTGTTCGCCCTCGATGACCGAAAGGATTTCCTGCTTGCTGGCATCCATGCGTGCCTTCTCGGTGTCGTACTTTGCGGTCATTGCGTCCGTTACATCCTGCTCTTCCTTCAATCGAGAGGCCGCGCGCGACTGCTGGATTTCCGCTTCCGCGGATTTGACGGCGGACTGATCTTCTGCCAGTTTCTGCTTCACCGTAGTCGCGTCAAACTCCACCAAAAAATCGCCCTTCTTCACTTTCGCGGCGTTGTCGACAAGCCTCAATATCTGCAGGTCTCCAGCCCCGTAGGGTGCTGCAATCACCGCTGAGCGAATGGCTTTAACCTCGCCCTTAATTTCCAGGTAATCCACGAATTCTTTGCGTTTCACATCGGCCATAGGAAAACTCACAGCCGAACTCGCCATACGGAAAGCTCCAAACACGAGCCCGCCAATAACCAGGATGGCAGCGCCGACGAGCGCTTTCTTTTTCGATTTCCACTTTTGATTTCCGCCGCTCATGGCCGTTCCGCCGCTTCTGGATCTTCGCCGGCGTCCCGTCGGATCACATCCCCCTCTGCCAGTCCGGACTCCACCACGGCGTTTAGGTCATTGCGCCTTCCAATTTTCACTGTGCGTTTCTCGAAACCGCTCGAGTTTTTCAGCCACACAAACGAATGTCCCGATTCTGTTCCTACACTTTGGTACGGAACCACAAGCACATTGTTTTCCGTCCCCAGATCTAGGTCCATGGCTGCCGATAGGTCCGGCAACAGTCTGGGGTCGTTTCCTTGCACGAGGAAACGCGCCGTGAATGACCGCACCATTTCCGTAAATTGTCCGGTATGCCCCAGCGGCGAGAGCTCATCAAGAACGGCCGGAAGCATCATTCCCGGATAAGCATCCAAATGCATTTGTGCCTGCTGGCCTGGGTGAACCTTCAGCAGATCCACCTGATTCAACTCGACGCGTACCTCCATCCGCGAGGGATCGACGACCTGCAGGAATGGCACTCCGGGCCGCACCTGCTCTCCTTGCTGCACCGTGCCCATCCGCCCGCCAAGCCAAATGGTGTTATAGACCACCACTCCAGCCATAGGGGAGTGCACGGTCATCTTCGCCGCATTGGCCAAGGCGTAGCGCATCGCTTCCTTCGCGCGATCTCGCTGAATCTCCAGAATCTTTATTGCCGCCGTCGCTGCGGCGCGCTTCAACTGATACGTTTCCTTAAGCTGCTTCAGCGTGGCTTGACCTTCGTCTACAGCCTCCTGATTTTTTTCAGCGTCGATGCGCGAAACCACTTCATTTCTCTGGAGCTCTAGCTGCGCGCGCTTCAACTCATCCTCGGCCTGCTTCATCGCCGTATCGTCTTTGGCGCGCGCGATATCCTCATCCGTCTGTTTCTGCGCCACTTGGCTTATAAGGTTGTCGTAGCTGCTTTTTTTATCGAGGTAATCTTTCGTTTGCGCTTGGGGATCGAACTCAACCAGGAGGTCGCCGCTCTTCACGTGCGTGCCTGCCGGAACGAGTTTCGTAACGACCATCGACCCAACCTGCGCTCCCTCAAGCCTCGGTGCCAAAACGATAAAGGAACGCGAAGCTTGCGTCGTTCCGTTCAGCCGCAGCGTCTGCGAAAGGTTCCTTCGTTCGACTTTGACCATGGAATCTGTTCTGTCCGCCGAGGGTCGTCCTTGCCGGAAGTGCAGAAAAAGAAAGGGGATAGCGACCAGTAACAATACGGCAGCGATACGAATGAGAACGGTCCTGGGCTTGCCGCGGTGTTGAGAAAGTTGGCCCATAACCTCTTGATGACTCTGAAAACGTTTGAGTGTTAGCCCGTCAAGCTAGATTCTTGGAACGCGAAAGAGCCGAATTGGTTGTTTCCGACAACGTCAATACTTGCCGCAGCCCTGCAGCAACCAAGTCTATACCCTCGCTAAGCGGTACTGCACAATTCCGTGCTTACTGTGCTGACGTTGCCGACACTGAATTAGTTTCTGACGGGGGTTCAGATCGAGAAATGGTTGGGACGTTGGCCTAATCAACCTTTGCAGCGGGTTCCCGAAATGCAATCCGAGTCTATTCCTTACCTACTGCGCCTCACGATTGGTTATGGACACCCTAAACAGCGGCTTAAATTTCTCCGCCGGCCCCATTTCGTAGGTATAGGACGTTTTGCTGGCGTCATAGTCTCGCCAAAGCCAGACCATTTCCTCTGGGAACTCCGCCGCACCTTGCCCCGAATTGTGCGTGCCCTTGCCGAAGCTGAAGTGAAAATCGTAGCCCTTCATTTTCAGCGCATTGGCGAGACGGACGTTGGCCAGTGCCCAGCTGCCGTACTTTTCCAACTCCAAGTCCTCGGAACCATCCTGTAGCCACACGCGAAGATTACGATGGGGTTCGTGCAAGACTTTTTCGGGAAAATCCTGACCGCCGTCCGGAACCGCGGGGTCTTCTTTCCACTGGATGCTCGTGAAGCTACCGATCCAGGATATGACGCGACTAAATTGATCAGGCATCTGCCACGCCGCATTGAAAGAGCAAATCCCACCAGACGAGAGGCCCGTGATCGCGCGGCTGTAAGCGTCCTTGCGAATGTTATATTTGGCTTCGACCTCCGCGAGCACTTCACCATGCAGAAAGCGGACGTAACGATCGCTTACCGTGTCATACAGCGTGCTACGCATGGAATCCTTAAGCGTGCGCTGCCACTCGTCGGAATATTTTTTCACTAAATTGTAGGTCGGTGTGCCGGGCGAGCCTTCGATATCGCCTGGGTTGATAAATACGCAGATCATCACCGGAATTTTCTTTTGAGCGATCAAGTTGTCGATGACGTTAAGCGCTGGATTCTTGCCATCGCGATCGAGATACCACTCGCCATCCTGAAACACCATCAGCGCGGCAGGCGAGTGCGGATCATACTGCGCGGGTACATAAATCCAATACTCGCTCTCCATCCCATCATAGATTTTGCTGGTGTGGAAAAGTTTCGGCGAAAGCGTCCCCGCTGGAATTCCAGATTGCTGATAGGACAAAGGACCGAACGCGGGAAGATCCAGCCTGCCTCCGAATTTTTCACCGTCCTTCGCGCCATTAAGAACGTAGTAGAAAGCGTGCAGCTTTCCGACAGGCTCGACGCGAGCGGAGGCATACCAAAGATCGGAGCCGGACAAATTCTTCATCTGTGGGCCAGAGGCACCATCAATGAAAAGTGCGGGATTCGAAGTTAATTCGATCGCAAAGAAAAAGTCTGCCCCGTGTCCAATCCAGGCGGTTCCTTCTTTTAGCTCTTTGGCGTCGAGCGTGTTGGTAATCGCGTCTTTTAGGGCGGGGCTATTTGTTTTGGCGAGTTCAATAAGTTGTGTCGCCGTCGATTTCTCCGCCCCTAACACAGGGCCTCCAAACAATAGAAGCAAAATGGCCGCGAGCCCCGTTCGATTTTGACGTCGCATACGAAATCACCTCTAGTCGATCTCCGCGAAACTTCCGCCCGATGAGTCCCGAAACAGTTCGCTATGGTACAGCCCAAAGTCTGACGAATGAAGCAAGAAGCGTCTTGCGGCCAGTTCTCGTACTTCAGACAGTGAGGATGCGATCGGGCGTCTTTGCAGCACGATAGATGGATTCAACCAGAGCGATGCTACGCCGGCCCTCGATGCCGTCGCAGGCGCTGCGACGTTTGTTTTGGATGGATGCAAGGAAATCTTCGAGCACGGCCTGGTGCCCACGAAAATCGCTGACCGCGGCCGATGACGAACTCTTGTTTTCGTCGGCCGCGACGGGTTCGATGACTGGGGCTGGAGCTTTTCGAAGATCTACCGCGATGATGCGATCGTGTTCGAGAATGACGGTGCCTTCAGTGCCGGAGATTTCGACCCGGCGAGGGTAGCCTGGATACGCGGCGGTGGTGGCGTGAAAAATACCCAAGGCGCCGCTGGCAAATTCGAGCGTCGCGACAGCAGTATCCTCGACTTCAATTTTGTGGAGCAGCGTTGCAGTGCGCGCCTGCACGCGAACAACATCGCCGAGCAGCCAAAGCATCAAATCGATAGTATGAATGCCTTGATTGATCAACGCGCCGCCGCCGTCGAGAGCCAGCGTGCCGCGCCACTGCGAATTGGCGTAGTACTCGGGAGGGCGATACCACTTCACTCGAGCGTCCACGAATAACGGACTGCCGAGCAAGCCCTGCTCGATCCAGTTTTTGAGTTGCCGAATGTGCGGCTTCATCCGGTCCTGAAAAATCACGCCGAGCTGAACACCCGATTGTATTGCTGCTTCGATAAGCGCGTCAGCGCGTGCGGTGCTGATTTCGATTGGTTTTTCGGTTAGGATGTGCAAACCGTGACGCGCAGCCGCGATGCCTTGTTCCGCGTGCAATCCGGAAGGGCTGCCAATAATCACGACATCCATCGGGCGATGTTTTAAGAAGGCGTCGAAGTTTTGGTATCCAGTGCCGCCATGCTCGCTACAGAGGCGAGCGACCTTTTCAGCGTTGGTTCCATAGATAGCTGCGATTTCTACACCAGGAATGGCTCGCGCCGCACGGGCATGGGTGTCCGAAATGTTTCCGCAGCCGATGAGGCCGATGTGGGTAGTCATGCGGTTCAGTGGATCGTTCAGCTAATCAATGATACGTCCCGACGAAATCTTTGTAAGCAGCTTCTGTAGCTTCCGGCGTGAGAATCCCCGAAGAGATCAAAATGCGATAGCGGAAAGTGACGCTAGCGTGTGGCGCCAGCGAAAAATTCAGCTCCTCTTTCCCATTGCTGAAAATTTTCTGGCCTAGCGGATTGGCCGCAAATAGTCCGTAACCGCGTGCATGCCAATAGGTAGGAAACCCCGGATTCTCGGGATGATCGAGAATCGTGATAGTGACGGGTTCGTCGCCCACCATCCCGCTCAAATTGCACCAACGCCCCCGAGTTCCCCACGCAGCATCGCCCTTTTTGCCCTCGCTCGTAAGATAGGTTCCGTTGACGCCAGTATTGTCCAGCTTTGCTACGGTGGTGGCCCGGCCGCTCGCGTCGGTATACACCTCTGGCTTATCCGAAGGAATTTCCAGCGCCCGAATCACCCGAAGTCCCAGCATGCCGTCTTTTTCATCCGGAAAAGAAACCTTTCCGTCGAGCGCCCGCAACGTGGTGATGCGGTCAACGCTGCGGAAGTCCGCCCTCCCGCGAAACACAAAGTGCGTGTGTTCATTCAACAGAACCTTCTTCTCGAACGTGACCCAATCGGTCTCGACATCCAGCTCGCCCTGCTGCGCACCGCTTCTTGCCGAAACGATCGAGCGTTGAACAATCGTCCCCATCTTCGGCGCATTTTCCGCCTTAATAGCGTCAGAATTGTTCCAGAAATCCAGCCCATTTACGTTCTCGTAGTTGAACCAAAGCCCCGCATGATGCGGATGATCCACGCGTTCCCCTGGCCGCTGCTCAAGCGGATAGCCGCGCGTGACAATCGTCCCTTTAGCAGTGCGCAGCGGATAAAGAACAGGTTTCTTCAGCGTAGTGGGCCAGATATAAGAGGTGAACGGTTTCCCATCGATGGCGATATCGACACGACGTTCCGCCTCGTTCACCACGACAGAAACCCGCTCCGGCGCGCCAGAAACCAAAGATGTCAGAAACATTGCCACGACGACGAGTATAAAAGATGCCCCAGCAATAAGAATGCGCATGTTCAGCTTCTGCCTCCCAACACAGCCCACCGCCAAATCATAAGCCAAGACCAGAAATCCTGCCGTTATGTCTTACCAAAGAAATCGTTTATCAAGCCTACGTGCGCAGACTCTCAGCATTCACCAAACCTTGGCGGAGACTATCTCAAATGGACCACCTTCCGCAGATCAGCCCGAACAAACCTCCGCACTGGAACAAGCGCGCAAAAACTAGTAGCTTTCCCCTCACACCATGGACCAAGCAGTCACTCTTAGTGATAGCGAGCAGTCGCCGCCCTCGGTTTCTTCTCGGGCTGGCCATTTTCGCTGGGCTATCTGCGCCTTGCTTCTCCTAGGAACCACAAAGAACTACATGGACCGCCAAGTCCTGGGCGTTCTCAAAACCACGCTCCAACACGACTTCGGCTGGAGCGAAATCGACTACGGCAACCTCGTCACCGCTTTTCAGATTGCCTATGCAGCGGGCATGTTGCTGATGGGCAGACTGATCGATCGTCTTGGCACGCGTTTAGGCTACGCGCTGGCCATGATTTTCTGGAGCCTTGCTTCGATGAGCACTGCGTTCGCAAACTCTCTCAGCGGCTTCGCGCTCTCACGCTACGCTCTGGGCTTTGGCGAAGCCGCCGTCTTTCCCGCCAGTATCAAAGCGGTAGCCGAGTGGTTTCCCAAGAAAGAGCGCGCTCTGGCCACCGGCATTTTCAACGCTGGAACAAACGCCGGCGCCATCCTCGCGGCGCTCCTTGTCCCATGGATTGTCGTGCACTGGGGCTGGAGAGCAGCCTTCGTCTCCATCGGCGCGCTCGGCTTCGTTTGGCTCGCCTTTTGGCTGCTGATCTATCGCAAGCCGAGCGAACATCCAAGAGTCTCCAAGGGGGAATTGCAGTACATCTGCAGCGACCCGTCACAG
>Ga0265349_1000016_pt1 | contig 19967 bp, 17 predicted proteins | sample NSE1metagenome_FD_189092 | JGI IMG/M metagenome (GOLD analysis project Ga0265349, IMG submission 189092) | Soil microbial communities from Maridalen valley, Oslo, Norway - NSE1 | ecosystem: Environmental > Terrestrial > Soil > Boreal forest/Taiga > Bulk soil | place: Norway: Oslo | collected... | reverse complement strand
TCCTTGGCCAGTTTTTCCGCGTCTTTTTCGGAGCGGCGTCCAAACGCGAAACCAAGATGGCCCTCAGTCGAGACCGCGAAAGCTTTGTAGGGCGGTAAAGTCAGAAAGTTGCGAAATTCTTCACGTCCACTGGCATTGAGCTGACCGGGCGCAGAAACATCGGGCGGCAGAGGCAGCGAGAGAAGAGTTGTTCGCAAGACGCGATTCTGGCTTTTCAGGAAATCGTCAACTATCACGGTCCAGATGGAGATTCCTCCAAGCGAAAACAGTCCGTGCCCATCGCGGTGATACGGTGCCGCGTGAATGAACTTTGCCTTTCCACCGGCTTGCGTGAACGCTTGATAAAAGCCCTGAGCGATTTGTGGCCCAAAGAAATGATCGTTCTCCGAATAGACCCACAGCATGGGTATGCGTGACTTCTCTCCAAACTCGTGGAAAGCACGGATAAGCTCAGCTGGGTTGCAAATCTCGTCCGGCCTCCTCGATCCGCGCCCACCAGCAAAACTAATCGCGGCGACAAGCCCCGGAGGCGGATCAGCCGTGAGAGCAACGGTGGCGAATCCTCCGGCAGAAATTCCAACGCTGATGATGCGGGAGGGATCGACCTCGGGAAGTTTCGAAAGATAGGCAATGGATTCGCGCAAATCCCTGGCGGATTCCTTGCCGGAATCGTAGTAATCCGGACGCCTTGAGCAAGCCCTTGCATCTTCGTCAAAACCGCCCCCGGAATCTCCGTAGCCGCGTCGCATCACGATGACGGTGGTCCATCCGCGTCGGGCAAACTCCCTCGCTTGCGGAACCATCTGCCAGGGCGACATCCCCGGGCGATCGCTAGCCTCACGAGGAGCGCCGTGAGTCAGAACGGCCAGTGGGTGCGGGCCTGGCTCATTTGGCCGCACCATCACGGCTTCGAGGCCTTTCTTACCCGCATCCTTCGTGGGAATACGAAACGCGTTTTCGACCAGGTCTTGCGCTCGCGCCAGGCAAGTGCCGAAGAGGAGAAGGGCCAAGCAGATGTAAAGACGACGAGCGAACATGTAGCGCTTATCCAATCCCCCAGAGTGAGAACCGAACCCTTGGTCTGCGGCCTAGTCTTATCCAATCGGCTTGTTGGAGACAAGAGACTTGTCTCATGCACCCTTCTTGACGCCTTCCTCTTAATCACTTAGTGTCTTTTCCTTGCGATGGTGTCCTCGATGAAAAAATATTTGCGTGCGTTTTGCGCGGCAGCCAGCGCACTCATCCTTTTGGCTCCTCTGTCGCGTGGGCAGGCTGCCGCGGAATATCGCGACCACACGCAAGCGGCGGGATCTTGGCCGCTGCAAGCTGTCCGAGCCGAGCACGGGATGGTCGCCTCCGACGAGGAATTAGGCTCCCAGGCGGGTGTCGAAATTCTGAAGCGTGGCGGAAATGCCGTAGACGGTGCCGTGGCGGTGGCCTTCGCGCTCGCCGTCGTCGAGCCCGCGGCAGGGAACATCGGTGGCGGCGGATTCATGCTTGTGCGTCTAGCCGATGGACGCACAACTTTCTTTGACTACCGCGAAGTTGCGCCCGGAAAAGCTACGCGCGATATGTACATCAAGCCAGACGGCACGCTCGACAAAGAGCTTTCCGTCATCGGCTATAAAGCCGTCGCGGTTCCTGGCACCGTCGCTGGCCTCGAACTCGCACTGAAAACGTACGGCAAGCTAAAGCTCTCGGACGTTCTCGCACCGGCGATTCATCTCGCGGAAGACGGTTTCCCGGTCAGCGAAAAGCTTGCGCGGCAATTGGACGGAGAGCGCCCCGTGCTGCAGCAGTTCACAGTAAGCCGGCGCATTTTCTTGAACGACGGAAAAATGTTTCATGCGGGCGACACGTTTAGGCAGCCCGAACTGGCCGCCACTCTGAAGCGCATTTCAAAAAACGGGGCCGCCGAGTTTTACCGCGGCGAAACCGCCCAAATGATCGTCGACGACATGAAGCGCATGGGCGGCCTCATCACGCTCGAGGATCTAGCGCAATACCAGCCGAAAGTACGCCAGGCGTTGCACGCCAATTACGAACTCGACGGCCATAAGTGGGATGTGATCACCTCGCCTCCCCCGAGCTCGGGCGGCGTGGCCATCATCGAAGCGATGAACATGTTGCAGGGTGTCTCGCTGAAGGGCTGGGATGACGCGCAAAGCGTGCACATGGTAGTGGAAACGATGCGGCGAGTTTTTGCAGATCGCGCCGCGTACCTCGCCGATCCCGATTTTTCCAAAGTGCCGGTCGAAGGGCTCACAAGCGATTGCTACGCCAAGGAACTGGTGGCAAGCATCGATCCGCAACATGCTACTTCGAGTAAAGAAGTAAAGGCAGGCACGCCGCACGTCTGTGGAGTCTCCGCCGCGAATGATTCTGCCCCGGAAACAGTTAGCCTCAACGATGGCCCAAACACTACGCACTTCTCAGTCGTTGATGCAGCAGGCAACGCGGTCGCTAGCACCTACACGCTCAACAACAGTTACGGCTCGGGCGTAACCTCCACTGCCGGTTTTCTGCTGAACGACGAGATGGACGACTTTACAACGCAGCCCGGCGTCCCCAATGCTCTCTTTGGATTGATTCAATCTGAAGCCAACGCCATTGCTCCTGGCCACCGACCGCTCAGTTCCATGACCCCGACGATTCTTGTACGCGACGGCAAACTCAGCTTCGTAACTGGTTCGCCCGGTGGCCCTACGATTATTTCTGCGACGCTGCTTAGCGTTTTAAACTGGTTGCGCCTGGGAATGGACGCCCAGGCGTCCATCAACGCGCCGCGCTTCCATCACCAATGGATGCCGGACGTGATTCTGATGGAAAAAGATTTTCCGGCGAGTCTGGAAGCTGTGTTGAATGCGCAGGGCTACCAAACGCGGCGGCGCGGGCACATTGGTTTGGTAAACGCGATCGGCATCGATCCGAAAACGGGTGAGCGCCTCGGCGCGGCGGACCCGCGCGATAACGGGGCGGCCGTCGGCTATTAAACGATTTTTGTTCGGCCTCTCCTGGACTTATTCCAGCACCATCCGGAGGTCGGCGCGTGGCTTTTCATCTAAGAGCGGTGTGAACGGACTATGCGAAGAATCCTATCCACTTATATGTTCGTATCGCGAAAGTTGACCGCGGAGCTTCTCGGCCAGATTGCAGAGGCTGGGTTCGAGGCCGTCGAGATTTTCGGCACGCGTGGCCATTTTGATTACACCACCAAGCAGGAAATTCAGGCGATCGCCAGCGCACTCTCGCAGCATGGGATGACGCTCGCTTCCCTGCACGCTCCGACGAGCCGCGACTTGAGTGCTACGCGCGAGGGTGGCACACCGCTTTCCATCACCGAGGTGGAACGCGTTCGCCGCATCGAAGCCATGGACGAATTGAAACGCGTGATCGACGTTGCGGAAGACTTGCCCTTTTCCAGGCTGATTCTACATATGGGCGGATCACGCGAGACAGCAGACCCGCGCAAGCGCGATGCAGCTTTTAGTTCGCTGGAACATCTGGTTTTGCATGCTCATCATCGCGGTGTGACCATCGCCGTCGAGAACACCACCAGCGAGATGGGAGATCCCACCTATCTGCGAGCATTCGTGGACGAAACGCGCTTGACGGGTCTTCGCTTCAACTTCGATATTGGCCACGCACATCTTGCTGACGGCCCCGAAGCCGAGCGTATTGAGAAGGGTTTCGCACCCCTCCGCGAGCTAGTGGTTTCTGCGCACATCCATGACAATCACGGCGAGAAAGACGAGCACCTCCCGCCCTATGACGGCACAATCGATTGGGAATCCGCCGTCAAAACTCTAAAGTCAGCGCCTGAAAGGGATCTCCCCTTCACCCTCGAGCTAAAAGAAAAAACCGGCCACGACGCCCCGTCCATTGCCGACCAGTTAACAGCTGCCAGCGCATCTCTCGACCGCTTTGAACGTGAGTGGAGTTAGGTCCGCGCTCGCCCTCATATTGACCACTATTCTGACTATGGTCTATAATGTGGTCAGGTGAAGCAAATGCAAGAGATTGCCATTTCCGTATTCAAAGCCAAGTGCCTCGCTATTCTCGATCAGGTCGAAAAGACCAAATCGCCTGTGCGCATCACTCGCCACGGCAAGCCCGTGGCCGAAGTAGTGCCGGCGGCTCCCGAGGTTGACCGAGCTAGCTTGATGGGTTCTATGCGGAATTCTATCGAAATTCTAGGAGACATTATTTCGCCGGCGACCGACGAAGACGAGTGGGAGGTCCTTCGAGATTGAAGTTCCTGCTGGATACACACATCTGGATTTGGTTCCTACAAAGCCCTGAACATCTTGCCCCTGCCATACGGCGAGAGCTTGTTAACCCGGACAATGAACTTTGGGTTTCGCCAATCAGCACGTGGGAAGCGCTGATGCTGCAACGAAAAGGACGGCTCAGGTTGCGACCGGATTTCATTGCCTGGCTCCGGCAATCGTCGCCTGGAATTAAAGAAGCTCCTCTCACTCATGAGATCGCCATCGCGTCAGACGCGCTTCCCCTTCCTGGCGATCCCGCTGATCGCTTTATAGCCGCTACAGCGCAAGTGCTCGACCTTACTCTTGTCACTGCGGACCAACGCCTTCTCGGCCTCGGCATCATGCGCACCATGGCCAATCGCTGATCGCTCTGATGGATTTCCAGTTTGGGCCAATCTCTTCCCTTCTCTGATAAACTACTTTTTTGCAAACCAACTGAAATAACGGACTATGACGATCATCACTATCGAGCAAGCAGGCAAGTACGACGGACAGGAAGTAACGATTCGCGGCTGGCTCTACAACCTGCGCGAATCCGGCAAATTGATGTTCCCCATTTTTCGCGACGGCACCGGCATCATTCAGGGTGTCTGCGCTCTCAAGGAAAGTCCCGAAGCATTTGAAGCTTTAAAAGGCCTGACGCAGGAATCGAGCGTGATAGTCACGGGCAAAATCCGTGCCGAACAACGCGCGCCGGGCGGCTTCGAAATGGGCGTCAGCAAGATTCAGATCGTCCAAAAGGTCCCCGACGCCACGCCGTTTCCCATCCAGCTCAAAGAGCACGGCGTCGATTTTCTGCTCGACCAACGCCACCTCTGGATTCGCACGCCACGCCAGGCCGCCATTCTTCGCATTCGCGCCGAAGCCATTCGCGCCGCGCGCGAATTCATGGACGGCCAGGGTTACACGATTGCCGACGCGCCGATGTTCACGCCCGCCGCTTGCGAAGGTACCTCTACTCTGTTTGAGGTGAATTACATTGACGATCAAAAAGCTTATCTGACACAAAGCGGCCAACTCTATGCCGAAGCTATCGCCATGGCTCTCGGCAAGGTGTATACGTTCGGTCCCACGTTTCGTGCTGAAAAATCGAAGACGCGACGTCACCTCACCGAATTTTGGATGCTCGAGCCCGAAGCCGCGTACGTCGAATTCGACGAAGTGATGGGACTCGCCGAAGGGCTTGTCAGTGCGATCGTGCAAGGTGTTGTCAAAAACAAATCGCGCGAACTTGAAACGCTCAAGCGCGATGTCAGCAAGCTCGAAAACATAAAGCCACCCTTTCCGCGCATCAGCTACGAAGACGCTGTCGCCGTTTTAAACAAAGGCGGCAACCCCGCGAAATTCGGCGACGATTTTGGCGGCGACGAAGAAACCATCATTTCCAGCTCCTTCGATCGCCCGGTGCTGATTCACCACTATCCGTCCGCCATCAAAGCTTTCTACATGCAGCCCGACGCCGAGCGTCCCGAACTCGCTCTCGCCTTCGACATGATCGCTCCCGAAGGCTACGGCGAAATCATCGGAGGCAGCCAGCGCATCCACGATTACGATTTGCTTTTGAAGCGTCTGCGCGAACACAACTTGCCCGAAGAATCCTTTCAGTGGTATCTCGACCTGCGCCGCTACGGCAGCGTGCCTCACTCCGGATTTGGCCTCGGCCTGGAGCGCACTGTCGCGTGGATTTGCGGAACCGAGCACATCCGGGAGGTCATCCCCTTCCCCCGCATGCTTTACCGCGTGTACCCTTAGTGTGGGGTAGTTCGGCGCCGCAATGGCGTCTCTCGCACGTAATTTGTATTAACCCTTCGAGTGATCTGTGCCTCGCGCATGTTTGCGAGTGGTGTGACTTTCCGTCTGTTCACGGGACGCGGGCCACGGATCACGGAACACGAGACTCAGATGGCGCAAAAAGTCAGAATCATCGGGGTACCCATGGACCTCGGCCAAAGCCGCCGCGGCGTGGACATGGGCCCCTCCGCCCTTCGCGGCGCGGGATTGCAGGCGCGCATCAAGCAGATCGGCGTGAATGTCGAAGACATTGGCAATCTCGAAGTGAAGCAGCCCGAAGAAATGCAGGTCGGCGAAAAACGCGCCAAGTATCTTCAGGAAATCGCTGAAACTTGCAGAGATCTCGCCACCACCGTCGAAAAATCTCTAGGCGAAGGTTTTCTTCCCCTCGTTCTCGGCGGTGATCACTCCATTGCTGCTGGCGTCGCTGCTGGCGTCGCTTCCCACTATCGCAAGGACAAAAAAGAAATCGGCTATCTCTGGCTGGACGCCCACGGCGACATGAACACGCCCGAATCTTCTCCGTCAGGTAATGTCCACGGCATGCCGCTCGCCAGCATCATGGGTTACGGCCCCACCGAGCTTGTCGATCTCATGGGCTTCAAACCCAAAGCTGAGCCGGGTAACATCGTCATTGTTGGCGCGCGCGATCTCGACGCCCAGGAACGCAAAATCGCAAAAAAATCCGGCATCCACGTTTTCACCATGCGCGACATCGACGAGCGCGGCATGCGCGAAGTGATGTCCGACGCCCTCAAGTACGCCATGGACGACACGGCCGGCATCGCCGTCAGCCTCGACATGGATTTCGTCGACCCCAGCGACGCGCCCGGTGTTGGCACCCCCGTCCGCGGCGGCGTCACCTACCGCGAAGCGCACCTCGCAATGGAAATGATCGCCGACTCTGAAGCCATGGTCTCCCTCGAAGTCGTCGAGATAAACCCCATCATCGACGAACACAACCGCACCGCGCTTCTCGGCGTAGAATTAGTCCTCTCCGCCCTCGGCAAAAAAATCCTGTAATTCTGTGGTTGTACCTCGTCTAGCCGCGAACTTTTTTCACTCGCGATTTTCCTCGAAGGCGGGACTTCCCACTGGCCGGCGGCTGCTTTCTTTTCGTCTCGTGCGCTACATCACTCACGTCCTCTGGCAGTTCGTCGCCGTCGATGGGTTCGTTGTCTTGTCCAGCGCGCGCAAGAATACGCATTGTCTCCTCACGATTCGCTCGCACCGACCGCGCCCGAAAATACTCTTCTGTTCTCAAGGCCGAAACCTTCTCTGCCACCGCGACATTGATGAGTTGATTCAACGCCACTCCTTCGGCCTCCGCCGCCTTCCTAACTTCTTCCATCAACGACGGCTGAAGCCGCAACGCAAAATTGCTTCGCCTCATCTGGTTTTTCCTCTCAACTCGCACAGTGCTTCCCTTGGAAGCATCACTCGGCAATCGAATCGTTCGCCTAACGGTGCGAAATCTGCTTGGTCAAAAGTGACCACGGCATCGGCATTCCCATTTACCGCGGTCTCCAGCACCATATCATCATTGGAATCGGACAACTGTGGCCGCCAGCGATAAGAAAGCCGCACCGCTCTAGCTGCCGACGTGATGTCGTCCAGAGCGCGTTCAACGTCCCGCCGGCCGATGCCGAAAGCAGTTAACTGCTCCGCTCTCGTAAGCACCGCTTCGTATTCCAACAGCAGTGGAACCGAGAGAAGTAGTTCGAAACGGTGGGTCAACGCACCTAGCAATAGCTGGCGTGATGCTCCTCGGCTACTCCTCAAGGCTGCCACCATTACGCTCGTGTCGAGCACGTAAGCTAGTGCCACTCCACAATGATATTGCAGGCAATATCATAGGTCAAGGAGCGTGTATTTCGAGCGGCCCTAAATCGAGGCGAGAGAGTCTTGGACCAGGCAGTTCTTCTAGCTAATTCGCAACGCCTCCATCGGATCGATCCGCGAAGCCCGCCGCGCCGGCAAATATCCCGCCAACGCTGCCACTGCTGTTAGGATCACCAACATCCCCGCAAACGTTACCGGATCGCTCGACGTCACTCCAAACAATAGCCCGCTAAGCGTCCGTGCTAACACCCACGACGCTACAACTCCCACAACCATGCCAATCCCAGCCAGGCCCAGCGTCTGCAACAGAATGCTTCTCTGTAAAGCCTCCGCCGACGCCCCCAGCGCCATGCGAATCCCAATCTCCTGCGTTCGCTGGCTCACCGAATACGAAATCACCGCGTAAATCCCCAGCGAGGCCAGCACCAGCGCAAATCCCGCAAATCCGCCGAGCAACCACACCACAAATCTCCGCGGTGACACCGCATGATCCACCATCGTCTGCAGCGTCCTCATATTCGCCGTCGGCAAATCCGGCTCGATGGGCCGCAGCGCCTCTCGCAGCCTCGAAGCAAGCTCCGCCGTCGGCATCGACGTTCGCACCACCAGATCCACCGTTCCGTAATCCTGCGTCTGGCGCATCGGAATGTAAAACTCGTTGCCAGACCCTTCCTCCAGCGCCATGTGATGCACGTCGCCGACGACGCCTACTACCGTCCGTTCGGGATTATCCGCCCGCACGATTTTCCCGATCGGTTCCTCTCCCGGGAATAAATTCTTTGCCAGCGTCTCGTTGATGATAATCACGTTCAACGCGCCCTTGGTGTCCCGCTCCGTAAAATCGCGTCCGGCCTTCAACGGAATCCCCATCGCATGGAAATATCCATCACTGATAATTCTCGGAAACCCATTCGGATAATTCTGCGGCGTGTACTGCACGCCTTTCGCCGCAACGCCCCAGCTCCGGTTGTGTCCCAAAGGCAGAGAATCCGAAAGTCCCGCGCCCTCAACTCCCGGGATCTCCATTACTCGATGCAAGGCCTCGGTGTAATACGCATTCTGCGACTCTTGCGTTTTGTACGAAGAGTTCGGATCGATGCGCAGCGCCGCGGCTCGCTCCGGGCGGAATCCCATGTTCACATCCAGCACGCGCAAGAAACTTCGTATCAGCAAGCCCGCGCCAACAAGCAGCACGCACGCCAACCCAATCTCCGACACTACCAGTGCGCCGCGGATCCACGCGTGACCGCGACCCTGGCTCGATCCGCGATTCGAATCCTTCAGCGTGTCGTGCAATTTCAAATCCTGCACTTGCACCGCCGGTACCAATCCAAACAACAATCCGGTGGCAAGCGCTGCCACTAACGTAAATCCCAGCACGCTGCCATCGATCCGCACATCGCTCAGCAGTGGAATGCTAACCGACGTCAGATGCGCGAGCGCACGCGTGCCTACAAACGCCAGCAACAATCCCACCGCCGCCCCGCAGCACGACAGCACCAGACTCTCCGTCAGCATCTGCCCAATCAACCGGCCGCGCCCCGCTCCCATTGCCGTACGAATCGCAATTTCTTTTTTCCGCGTCGCCCCGCGCGCCAGCAGCAAATTCGAGAGGTTCGCGCACACAATCAACATCACCACCCCTACGGCGCAAGCCAGCACGAGTAGCGTCGGCCGCAACTGGCCGCTGACGTGTTGCGCCAGGCCGGAAACTTTCGGCTCAAAGTCGTTTCTGTCTTTGTGTTCCTGTTGCAACAGCTTCCCGAGTACCGCTGTTTCGGCCCGCGCCTGCTCGACGCTCACGCCCGGCTTCAGACGCCCAATAATCGCGATCGTATTCCCTTCGCGGTTCATTTCTGGCGACAGCGGCAGGGGCTCGAACATATCCACGCGGCTTCCCGGGGTAAACACGGTCGAAAAATCAAACGTCGCCGGTAACACGCCCACCACCGTTATCGGCCCGCCATCAAACGACAAGGCTCGCCCTACGATGTTGGGGTCTGCCGCGAATTTTCTCCTCCACAACCCATCGGTCAACACCGTGACGCGCGGCCCGTTCTGTTTGCATTCTTCCGCGCTGAACTGTCTGCCAATCTGCGGCTGGACGCCCAGCAGTGGGAAAAAGTTCTGCGTCACCGGAACGCTCGTCAATCTCTCCGGTTGTCCGTCGCCGATCATCTTCGCATCTCCGAGGCCATAGAACGCAAAGTAGGCGGCGAGATCTTCGTACGACTGGTTCCGCGCGCGCATGTCGAGCAGATAGTCGGACTGCGAGGTTTTCCCGGACATGTCGTTGGTTTCGTCCTGGTGGTTCGCGATCCACACCAGCCTGCCCGGGTCGCGAAACGGCAGCGGCCGAAGAATCAGCGTATTCACCACGCTAAAGACCGTACAGCTTGCCCCAACCCCAAGCCCTACAATCAATATCGCAAACGCCGCGAACCCTTTGTCCCGCCAAAGCGTGCGCATCGCGTAACGCACGTCCCGCCGGAAATTCTCCAAAAACGGCGTTCCACCATTCCCAGTTTGAGACACGACGGACCTCCTGCCACAATCCCGCACTTCTGTAGACGATGAAAGTCTCAGAAGGTTCCGTCAGTCCTGAAGATTTTTTCGATCTAAACTTTCGCTAATTCTCCGTTGTTACTCCGGCACGCGTCCGCCACTTCCCCCGCGACAACTCCTCATCTTTCCCCTATAACTAAGAACTGGCGCCCAAGCCCATAAACCGACGATTCCCATGACCCCCGACAAAAAACGACTACGCATCGGCGTCCTCTTCGGCGGCCGCTCCGGCGAACACGAAGTCTCCTTGGCCTCTGCAGCCTCAGTCATTCGCGGCCTCGACCCCGACAAATACGAAGTCGTCCCCATCGGCATCACCAAAGAGGGCCATTGGCTCATCGGCGGCGGCGCGCAAAAGATGCTTCCCGAAGTTCTCCGCACTGGCCAGCGTGTCACCATGAGCGCCGACCCCACCGACGCCGCGCTCGTCCGCCTCGACGGCAGCGGAGGCGGCCAGCGCATCGACGTCGTCTTCCCCGTCATGCACGGCACCTTCGGCGAAGACGGCACCATCCAAGGCCTCCTCGACCTCGCCGGCCTCCCGTTTGTTGGCGCGGGCGTTCTCGGCTCTGCGGTCGCCATGGACAAAGACGTCGCGAAAAAATTGCTCCAGTCAGCAAAAATTCCGGTCGTCCCCTGGCTTTGCGTCCACCGGCACGATTGGGAACGCAACGAAAACATCGTCATTCATCAAATCGAAAAAGAATTCCCCTATCCGCTCTTCGTAAAACCCGCCACGCTCGGTTCCAGCGTTGGCATGACCAAAGTCCACTCGCGCCAGGAGCTCACTCCCGCGCTGAATCTCGCCTCCGAATTCGCCATGAAAATTCTCGTCGAGCGCGCCGTCAACGCTCGCGAAATCGAAGTCTCCGTTCTCGGCAATCACGATCCGCAAGCCAGCATCCCCGGCGAAATCGTCCCTCACCGCGAGTTCTACGACTACGCCGCAAAATATCTCGAAGAAGGCACAAAACTCCTCATTCCCGCCGATCTAAAACCGGCCCAAGTCAAAAAATTCCAGCACCTCGCCGTCCTGGCGTTTCGCGCCCTCGAACTAAGCGGTATGGCCCGCGTCGATTTTTTCCTGGGAAAAGAAGGCGGAAAAATCTATCTCAACGAAGTGAACACCATCCCCGGCTTCACTTCCATCAGCATGTACCCCAAACTCTGGGAAGCCAGCGGCATCCCCTTCCCCCAACTCATCGACAAACTCATCGAACTAGCCCTAGAACAACACGCCGAAAAAGCCCGCACCAAATACGCCATCGAACTACCAGCAGGCTCCGCCGGCGCCCTCGAAGGCTGAGCTTGCCAGAATCTGGCGCGGCGGCTTACTTTGCGTCTGGAATTCCATGTTGGCGCTATGTATCCTCAGACGCATGAAGCGGCAGTTGAAGGCATTAGTAATTGTTGCGGCTCTAGTCTCGGTCGCGACGTTCCCACGTTCACTAGTCGCTTGCTCGGCGGCTGGCTGCCTTAATAATGGCATTGAAGTGCGACCCGATTTTGTCGTCCGGATCACGCATCAAGATAAGCCACTCTCTGGAGTTACAGTCGAAATCATCGGCAACGGCACCAAGAATGAATTAGGAAGCGGGGCCGACGGAAGGGTATACGTTTCGAAACTCTCGTCCGGCGATTACTGGCTCAGCGCGGAATTTCTAGGGATTTCTGCTGCGTATACATGCTTCCACGTCAGCCCACACGCTTCGAGAAAAGCGCGTAAAACACTTAAGTTTGAGTGGGGCGATATGCCTATTGGCACGCGCCAGATCGCCGGAAGGCTACAAGTCACCCAACTGGGCAAGGGCGGCACGCTAATTTGGAATGTTACGCACAAGATTGACGCACCAATCAGCAACGCCAAGCTCACGCTGAAAAGTCCGAGTAACGACGCCGAATACAGTACCGTGTCAGACAGTGATGGCCACTTCGCTTTTCGCGAAATCCCGAACGGAGTCTACGTTCTACAAATTGAGGCGGGAGCCACGTCAGGGGGAGATGTCTTCGGACCCGACAGCATTCTGTTGAGGCTCGGCGCCGCCGCTAAGTTGGACACGCTTGTGATGACACCGAACGTAGGTGGAGGAAGTTGCGGTGGCTGGTCCGTGGCGCTTCACTGAATCCGCCGGCCTCGACCACTACTCACTATTCACTGCCCACTACTCACTCTCACCGTTATTTGCGGCTATCGAAACTGACCTCGCCAGCGCCGAACTGGGTGATCAACAAAGCCGCGCCGAGCATGGATATGTTCTTCGCGAACATAGCTTGCTGCAAACGGATCATCAACGGGTCTCGCAAGGTCCAAAAAGCGTGCATCATTACCGTGACTGGCACGAGGAACCCAACCAAGAGCCACGCGCCCCATCGCGCCTTGTAACCGGCGGCGATACTGAGTCCACCAGTAAGGGCCATCACTCCCGATATAGGAACGAGCAGCGACGCGAAGGGCACACCCAGCTCCGCAGCATGCTGAATGCCCTCATGGGTGAAGTGACGTGGCGCGGCAGTGATAAAAATGAGAGAGAAAAGGACTCTACCCACGAGATACACATAACGCATGTGATGAACTCCTTTGGAATCGCGGCCCCCGAGGCGTGTGATCTTTCACGCCCCTTTTCGTTAGTGAATGTTATATCACTATAGGTGATAGATGTATCATGGACACTCAGTGGAGGTCAAGAGGATGCCATGTTGACTCGCTTGGAGAACAAATTGAAATCCGCACGGCCAAGGCGCGGCTCACCCGCGCAGACCCGCGAACGCCTCGTAGCAGCTGCCGCCAGTCTTTTCAACAATGTTGGATACCATGGCACGGATTCGAACCGTATCGCGCGCCACGCGGGCTACTCAACAGGAGTTTTTTACAAACACTTCAAAGACAAGCGTGAAATTTTCCTAGCGGCCTACGAAGCCTGGGTCGCTTCGGAATGGAAGGCCGTCGCAACCGAGCTCTCCGCTCCGGGTGCCACGCCAGACGCTCTTGCGCGCCGCCTTGTCACGCTTTCCATCAACTTTCATACTCGATGGCGAGGGCTGAGATCCTCGCTGCATGAACTGGTTCTCGCAGATGCCGGGGTGGGGCGTTTCTATCGCAAGCAGCGCAGGCGCCAGCTCGATTTGATGGCAGCGCTTCGCGCAAACATCGGTGCTCCTCCACGCACACGCGAGGAGGATGCCATTCATCTGTTCACAACCGAACGCACATTTGACGCCATCGCGTCGGGCGAACTCCGGGATCTCAGTCTCGACCGCGCGGCCATAATCGAAGCGATGGTCCAAAAGGTGGTTTCCTTGCTGCGTTAGCAAGGAGCACTTCTGGTGGCAGAAGCTGCGGCGGCTGGTCCCTGGCGCTTCGCTGAATTTACTGGCGACCACTCACGACTCACTTTCACGCTTCCCTAGCCATCCCGCCCAGAAAAGGTTAATTTAGATACGCTCAACATACGTTCAATCTGCCTCGCAGGGCAGGAGACTACTGAATGTCACTTCTCGAACCGCCTGCCGATGTACACAAAAAATCTCGGGCCATGATCTTCACGATGACGGCGGCTTTCATTATCGCCATCATCGCCGTATGGTTCTGGCTTCGTTTTTATCCAGAAAAAAAAGCCGCGGAGCAATTCTTCAACGCCGTCGTAGCCGGAGACATGAATACCGCCTACAATCTCTGGAAACCCGGCCCAGGCTCCAGCTACAAAATGCAGGACTTCGTCGCCGACTGGGGCCCCACCGGCTACTACGGCCCCGTAAAAAGCTACAGCATCCTCAAAGCGAAATCGCCGACCGGCTCCAGCACTAGCGTAGAAATCCGTGTCGCGATTAGCCCGTTCTCTCCGATGCCCATCGCCAATAACGAGCCCGAAAAAAGCCAAAAAACAAAAGTCGTCAACGTCTGGGTCGACACCAAAGATAAATCCTTCAGCTTCCCGCCATAGCCGCAGCTAATTCCAATTCTTGTAGTGGCGCGGCATGCTGCGCCGTTTTGTGAACGGCATCAACGTTTTGTCATTCCGAGCGCAGCGAGGAATCTGCTTTGGGGCCGGCGTCACAAATTCAAGTGGCACAGCCAATCTTGGCTGTGCGCCACATCACTAGGGCTCCAAAAAAACCGCACATGCAGGATTGCCTGTGCCACAAAAGCACTTCCGTTCTTGACCGTCACCGCCGAATATCCTCCAACGCATGCTCCAACTCCTGCGGACTAACACTTGCCGTCCCAAGCTTTCCAACGACGACTCCCGCTGCGGTATTGGCAAGCACCGCTGCGTCCGGCAGCGATGCCCCGGCTGCCACCGCTAGCGAAAGCACACTCAAAACCGTATCCCCCGCCCCCGTTACATCAAACACCTGCCGCCCGGTCGCTCCGCGCTCCACTCCGCTCAGCCCCACCCGCGCGTAAGTCACTTCAAAACTCGTAGCCGGAATCTGCAAATGCCGCGGCGACGACTCCTCAAAAAGGCTCATTCCCTTCTCACCCTCGGTGATCAGCACGGCCCCGCAGCCAAAATGCGCAAGAAGCGCACGGCCGGCTTCTTCGAGAGATTTTTCGTTGCCCAAAGCGCGGAGCATCCAAGCTTCCTTGTTATTGCAAACAATCGCCCGAGCCCCTCGATACGCATACAACCGCGAAGTCTTCGGCTTCACAAAAACTGGCACCTTCAATTGGTGCGCCGCGCTCAAAACGCGGTCCGCAAAATCATCCGTGATCAATCCCTTGTCGTAGTCGGAAAGCACAAGCCCATCCAAATTCTTCAGAGCGTTGAACAGCACTCCCAAAAGTTTCTTCTCCGTCTCGGGCCGTAGTGCCTCCCGCCGTTCCTGATCCAAGCGCACCACCTGCTGATGCCGGGCGATAATCCGCGTTTTCACGGTAGTCACGCGCTTGGTATCAGGAACGACTCCCTTTTCAACAATGTCCTCCGCTCGCAAACACTTTTGCAAAGCTCGCCCTGCCTCATCCGCCCCAATTGCCCCAAACATCTCGACATGCGCCCCGAGCGCCGCCAGGTTCGCCGCCACATTCCCCGCCCCGCCCAAACACTCGCTCTGCGAAACGAAATCTACCACCGGTACCGGCGCTTCGGGGGAAAGCCGCTTCGCATCGCCCCACAAATACCGGTCCAGCATCAAATCCCCAAGCACACCGATGCGCTTCCCGCGCAACTTGGGAATCAATCGCTTCAATCGTGGAATGGATTCAGAAATGTTAGTCGGCATGCGCGCCTGTAGCTTTCTCGTTCTGATTAGAATTTTGGATCTTTGAATGATACTGATTTCGCATGGCCACCAACTTCCGGCCATCCACTACACACTATTCACTACCCACTGCTCACTTCGCTTCTTCGATCTTCGCTTCTTCTGGCAGCATCACCGGAATGTCGTCGCGCACAGGATAAACCCGCCGACACGTCTCACACTTCAACCCGGAATTGTCCGGCGTAAGCCTCACCGGCGTCTTGCAAATCGGACAAACCAAAATCTCCAGCAACTCTTTGGGTATCGCCATGCAACTCTCCATTTCCGTCTTCGACCAATCATTTCCAACCGAACGGTCACTGTATCAAACGCCCTCGAAGCCGAGCAACCTACCACTCCGCCCACCTCAATCTGACCAAAAATTTGTCATCCCGAGCGTAGCGAGCGATCTGCTTTTCGCTTCTCGTCTCTGCGAACTCTGTGCCTCTGCGTTTCACTCTTTTTTTCACGCTTCAACCCGCTCGCCGCCTTTGCTTTCCCCGTCAACCACCCTGTCCCACACGCCAGCAACAGCGACAGCGGTCAGGAGCAGAACAATCGGATCAATCGGGTGCCGATACCGCAAATCCGCATGCGTCAAATAATACAAACACGGAAAAACCACCGGAAACACAGCCAATGGAAACACCGGCGGGCTCGTCATTTCCTCAGTTTTGTCCGGCTCTATCTCTGCGCCGGCTCTGCGTACTCTGCGTCTCTGCGTTATATTTTTCCGTTGTACCCACAAAACCACAATGCCGCACAACGCGCCAATCCCGGTCAGAAAACTGGACAAGAAAATCGCGCGTATCACCCACGAATCCGTCTCCCGAAAATTCTTGAGCGGCGACTCCGTTCCCATCCAAAAATCCACAAACTTCCTCCCCGCCAGCTGCAACTCCAACCCCGGATGCGTCTTAATAAAAGAAGTCGCCAACTCCCACTTCTCCGCCATGTATGCCGCCTCGCCGAGCTGCGCATATCTCCGAGCCTCTTCCGTTCGGGTGATCGACTTCCGGCCGCCCCGCGCATGCTCATCAAAAATGTCGTTATTCCCCAGCCATAATTCAAACGGCAAATTCGACCGCACCGGAATGAACCGATGAAACGCGACGTAATTGCGAATAGTCCACGGCAAGCAACACAAAATCGCAAGGCCAGCCACCAGCGCCGCGCGCTTCCATCGCAAGCTGCTTTCCCCGCGCCCGCGAAGCGCCGCCCATCCCAGCATGAATGGCAGCAGTAAGCCCAGCGCCGGATTCGTCATCAACGCCAAACCCCACAAAACTCCGTACACAACCCAGTCCAACCACTTTTCCGACTCCGCTAGCTCCAAAGTAGCCCACAAAATCAAAGCCGCGAGCAATGCCGAGAGCGACGTATCCCAAATCCATTCAAACGGCATCATCACTGCGCTCGGAAAAACGGCCCAAAGCCACGCTGCTCCCGCCGCAACTCCCAATCCGGCAATCCGTTTGCCGACAAAGAAAATTGGCATACAAGCCGCCGAAGAAAAAAGAATGTTGAGCGCCACGCAAGCAAAAAAAGCCCGCGCCGTAAAAACTCCAAACAATTTGAATGTCGCGGCCACAATCAACGGATAAACCGGCGCCAGCCAAGCCGTTGGCCCCGTCTCCGTTCGAAATACATTGCTGAACCCCTTGCCCTGCGAGAGTGCGTAAGCAATATTCCCCGTCTCCTGTTGAAACGGCACAACCCTCAATGCGCCCGGCGCTATTTTGGCAATTTTGCGCGCCTCGTGCCACGCGAACGCCACCCGCACACCCATCGCGACGATCACGATAAGCGCCAGCGACGTCGCCGCTTTGCCGAGTGTATTCTTCATCCTCGTTGCATCACTTTTTCACGTCGCATTCATCATCTCTTTCATCCGCAAACAATCTACTGGCTACTACAAACTGTGACAAGCGCGCGTAACAATTTCACGCTACAATGGGAGGGTTATGCTCACAGTCAATAACATCTCCATGCGGTTCGGACCCCGGGTCCTCTTTGAAGACGTCACCTGCACCTTCATGGCCGGGCGCCGCTATGCCGTCACCGGCCCCAATGGCGCCGGCAAATCCACATTCATGAAAATCCTGACCGGCGAACTTGAGCCGACGAAAGGCTCGATCACGCGCCCGAAGAAAATGGGCGTCCTGCGTCAGGACCAATTTGCGTTCGATCAATTTCGCGTGATCGACACCGTGATCATGGGCAACGCCTCGCTCTGGAAAGCTCTTGAAGAGCGCGACGCGCTCTACGCCAAGCCCCACGAGGAATTGACCGACGCCGACGGCATGCGCCTCGGCGAACTCGAAGGCGTCGTCGGCGAAGAAGGCGGGTATACCGCCGAAGCCGACGCCGCCACGCTGCTCGATGGCCTCGGCATCGAGAGTTCTCTGCACGAACGCAAAATGGGCGAACTGCAAGGCGGACAGAAAGTTCGCGTGCTGCTCGCGCAAGCGCTTTTCGGCACTCCCACTGCCCTGCTGCTCGACGAGCCCACCAACAACTTGGACCTCGATTCTGTGCACTGGCTGCAACGCTACTTGACCGAGTACGAAGGCGTGCTCATCGTGATTTCGCACGACCGCCATTTTCTCAATAGCGTTTGCACGCACACAGCGGACATCGATTACGAAACGATCATCATGTACGTCGGCGGGTACGACGACATGGTCGTGGCGAAGACGCAGGTTCGTGCGCGCATCGAATCGGAAAATGCAAATCGCGAAAAGAAAATCGCACAGCTTAACGATTTCATTGCGCGCTTTTCGGCCGGCACGCGTTCCGCGCAAGCCACCTCGCGCAAAAAAGAAGTCGAACGGCTGCAAACCACCGAACTGGCGCGATCGAACATCCAGCGGCCGTACATCAAGTTCGACATGAAGCGGAACTCCGGCAAACATCCGCTGGAAATTCGCAGCGTCGAAAAATCCTACGACGACCTGAAAGTGATTCCGCGTTTTTCGGCGTCCGTGGTCCGCGGCGAAAAAATTGCGTTGATGGGCCGCAACGGCACCGGGAAAACAACGCTGCTCAAATCACTGGTCCTCAATGCTCCCGGCTACATCGAAGACGACGACCGCAATTTCAAAACCAACGGCGGCGAAGTGAAGTGGGGCCACGAAGTCGCGGTAGGCTATTTTGCCCAGGATCACGGCGAATCAATCACCAAGGGCATGACCGCCATCGACTGGCTCTGGCAGTTCGATCCGAGCGCCAACCAGCAAGAATTGCGCGGGCTGATGGGCCAGATGCTTTTCAGCGGTGAAGATGCACTGAAACCGACTCGCGCACTTTCGGGCGGCGAATCGGCGCGGCTGATTTTCTGCCGACTAATGCTGCAGAAGCCAAATTTCCTGGTGCTCGACGAACCGACCAACCACCTCGATTTGGAATCCATCAACGCACTGAATATTGCTTTGCAGCGCTACGACGGAACCGTGCTGCTTGTGACTCACGACCACGATGTGATCGATGAAGTGGCGACGCGAATTTGGCATTTCCACGACGGCAAGATCGAGGACTTCAAAGGTCCGTACGAAGAGTTCGTCGCGTATACCGAGCAGAAGAATCAGGCTCTTGTTAGCGCGGCCGGTCAAAAGCGAAAGTAGCCGGCTTGATTTCTTCTTGCTGATTTCTCTTTACCGAGTTCTCTTCTCAAGTTTTAGAGCCGAACGGAAAGATGCAATCTTCTTTCTTTCCGTTCGGCTCGATCTTTCTTACTTCTCCTTCTACCAATACAGCAAAGAGGACGGGCTGAAGCCCGTCCCTACGGCTTTGTCGCCTTGTCGATGAAGGTGGCGATGTGGTCGTGCAGGCTGACGCGGTCCTCGTCGTGGAGATACATCATGTGGCCGGCGTTGTAGTAGTCGAGTTTGACGTTTTTCTGGAGGTCGGCGGGCAGGCCGAGGTGCTCCATAGTGAATTCGGTCGCGAAGAACGGGGTGGCCATGTCGTAGTAGCCGTTTTCAACCTGAACGAGCAGCTTAGGGTTGGTGACCATGGCTTGCGCGAGATCGCCTTCCACGTTCGGACCACTCGGGAAGAAACCACGTCCGCGATTTTGGCGAGTGAAATTCCAGCCGCCACCGCCGCCGCTGGTGTTGTGGTAGATCTTATCTTTGCCGAACTTCAGTTCATCGTGATTGTAGGAATTGACCAACGCGGTGTACGCGCCGCCAACGGCAGGACCTTCGGGATCGCCTTGGGCGTTTTCCTCGAGCAGATCGAACGTGTAACCGCTGA